>R11__coassemble_118_pt1 | contig 57650 bp, 52 predicted proteins | sample R11__metabat2_high_PE_009 | metagenome-assembled genome bin R11
GCTGATATCAGGGAAAAACTGGAAAGCATATGGAAGGAGATAGTACTTCTTCAGGAAAAAAAGCCGATAGACATTGTGGAAGACCCGAGTGAAAAGGGTGCAGGGCTACTGACCAGAATTCTCCCAAAACAAAGAATAAAGGCGGCATTTTTATACCGGCTTCAGCCCCGGAGTTCTGATTGGATAAATGGACATGAGGAAGGAAGAGCAGAGGTACAGCAAAAGTTGTCAGACAGACTGGAGACTGTGACTTATTACTGCAGGGGCGATGAAGAGACTGAGATGGTCATATCGCGGGCCATTGAAGACGGAGCTTCTGTGGTCTTTGCCACATCTGCCCAGATGATGAAAGCCTGCATAAAAATGGCAGCGGAGCATCCTGATGTGGCCATACTTAACTGTTCACTGAATGTTTCAAGTAAATCGGTAAGGACGTATTATCCAAGGATATATGAGGCAAAGTATATTTCCGGAGCCATTGCCGGAGCGATGTGTGAAAATAATAAAATAGGATATATCTGTAAATATCCGGTGTTCGGAAGCCTTGCAGAGATAAATGCCTTTGCCAGAGGCGTGGCACTTACTAATGCAAATGCAAAAGTTTTCCTTGAATGGATGGATGATTATTCATTAAAGGAAAAGGCCGATGAGCTTTTAGAGCAAGGCATCCGCATCATGTCCGTCCGGGATCACATGCGCAGTGTTGAGGATGAGAGGCTGTTTTATGGGCTTCAGAGATTTGACGGTGAGGGCAGGGCTGCTACACTGGCTGCGCCGGTCTGGAAGTGGGAATACTATTACGAAAAGATAATCCGGAGCATAATGGATGGAGTCTATAAAGACGAAGGAGAGAAAAATACCAGGTCACTTAATTATTTTTGGGGAATGAAGTCTGGCGTGGTGGATGTTAAACTGTCTGAGGAGCTTCCTAGTGCCATACACTACCTGGGAGAACTGATGATAAAGGCTATTAAAATGGGAGCCTGCAGGCCTTTCTATATACCTGAACGGGATGAAGACGGCCGCATAAAATGGGAGAATGTCAGATCCTCTGCCAGCATGGAAGAAATCGTAAATATGGACTGGCTTGAGACAAACATTGTAGGGGAAATTCCAAAATATGATGAACTTAGCGACAAGGCAAAGGAACTGGTGGATGTAATGGGAATAAAATCTTTGCGGAAGGATTCGTAAAACGGAGCCGGGAAAATGGGCAGGCGAAGTAAGCGAAGCGAAAAAATAAATTATCAGGAAAGCATTAATGAAAATACTTGTAATTGCAGATATTACGGCCGGAAGGCTGTATGATTATTATACGCCGGGAAAGTTAAAGGATATAGACCTGATAATTTCCTGCGGAGATCTGAAAAAAGAATATCTTGAGTTTTTAGTTACAATGGCCCGGTGTCCCTTGATATATGTCAGGGGAAATCATGACGTCAGCCTGATAAAGGATCCGCCTGAAGGATGCATATGTATTGAGGATAATATATGCGAATACATGGGACTTCGCTTTTTGGGCCTGGGTGGCTCCATGCGCTACAATGACAGCAATGGGGATCAGTACAGCGAAAGTCAGATGAAGAGGCGAATTAACAGATTGTTTTTCAGAATAAAAAGATACAAGGGCTTCGATGTGCTTGTCACTCATGCTCCGGCAAAGGGCCTGGGAGATCTTGATGATAAGGCGCATAATGGTTTTCAGTGCTTTGTCGGATTATTGGATAAATACAGACCTAAACTGCATGTCCATGGACATATTCACATGAATTATGGAGCGAAGATTAAACGGAAGATGGAGTACAACGACACAACCATCATAAATGCTTACGAAAGCTACGAGATTGAAATATGAAAATGGCTGCCTACAGGCAGCCATTTTCATAGAGCTATTATAATTGGAAGTGCACCGGTGATCTGTCCGTTTGTACATAGTACTTTCTGACCATCTATTAAGTTGGTGTAAGTGCTGTCCGGGATCAGACCTTTTGTGGAAACAGTTTTCATTATCGGATCTGTATTTTCTGGCTTTAGACAGAATATTCCGATTTCTTTTCGCTTATTATTTTCCCTTATCTGGATCAGAACTTTTTCATTTTCATTTGCAATGGATGTAATAAAATCATCAGCTCCGAGAAATTCTTTTTTTATGTCGGCCAATTTGCGCATATAGTCAGAGATGCAGATGCCGGTATTGCGGTCGATTACATCTTTATCAAAAAGGCTCGGAACGTGGTCATTTCCATATTCCTGTCCGGCATAGATAAGAGTTGTACCTTTGTTAAAATAAAGCCAGGCGGTAAAATTCTTTAACGCAGCATCACCTTTTATGCGGGAACATATGCGGGGTGTGTCATGATTTTCAAGGTAGCGCATTTTGTTGTAGTTAAGCGGGTAAATGGCTTCCTGGAAATTCAAAAGGTCTGCATAGTGGGTAAGGGTGGTTTTTCCTTCCAGCATGTCGTCAAAGGCCTGGCGGATGTCATATTCATATTCCAGATCGAAGGCCTGATAGATATCATTATCGCTGGCGGAATATATTCCCATTTTTCTGGCAAATGCACAGTAGCCGCTGTGAACGGTTTCTGCGAGCCAGATAAATCCGGGGTGAATTTTTTCCACCGATTCCCGTGCCCGAATCCAAAAATCAGCAGGAACGAAGGACGCCACATCACATCTGTAGCCATCCACTATCCCGGCCCAATACGTAAGGCTTTCTATCTGGTAATCCCAAAGCTCTTTTTTAGAATAATCCAGATCCACGACGTCGGACCAGTCTCCGATCTTATTGCCGAAGCTGCCGTCAGTCTTATGGTAAAACCATTCGGGATGTTCATAGACTAATGTAGAGTCCGGCGATGTGTGGTTATAAACCACGTCTATCATTACTTTCATGCCGCGTTCGTGTATTTCGCGGACCAGCTGTCTGAAATCATCAAGAGTGCCGTATTCGGGATTTATGGTGCGATAGTCTTTATTGGCATAAGGACATCCCATGCTTCCTTTGTGCCCTGTCACGCCAATGGGATGAATTGGCATGAACCATATGATGTCAGTGCCAAGGGCCTGTATCCGGTCCAGGTCAGGGATAACGGCATTAAATGTGCCTTCTTCTGTGAGGTTTCTTACATAAATTGAATAGATAATCTGTTTTTGCAGATTGATATCTGTATTAGCTGCCATGGAAACTCCTTAAAAGTAATTGTGATGCATATGTGATTGTACACATGTCAGTTTTCTTTTGATACAGTATTGGAATTGTCCTCCTCATCAGCCTTTGGGATATAGTGTCTGCCATATCTGGCTGCTGTTTCTGCAATCTTCTGTGCCAGAGCATTGGCTTTCGAGCCTGTGATGGCTTCAGGAAGACATCTCCACCTCCACCAGCCGCCGGTCAGCGCAGGTTGGTTCATGCGGGATTCGGCCCCCAGTTCCAAATAGTCCTGAAGAGGAGCAATGAAAAGGTCTGATACAGAGCCCATTCCGCCGCGGATAATACCCCATACGTAACCTTCTTCTTTTGTCAGGTTCAGATATTTTACCGCAACCTCTATGTCTTCTGCCGGAGCTGTCTCAAGCCACTGGACCAGAGTTTCATTGTCGTGGGTTCCGGTGTAGCAGATGCTGTTGTTATTGTAATTATGAGGAAGGTAATCACTGGCTTCGCGGCTGTCAAAGGCAAATTCCAGGACCTTCATGGAAGGCCAGCCGGAATCTTTAACGAGCTGCAGGACTGTCGGTGTAAGGAAGCCAAGGTCCTCGGCAATGTAGTTCAGGTCAGAGAACCAGCTGTTAAGCACGTTAATGAGAGCAATGCCAGGACCTTTCCTCCAGCAGCCGTTTTCGGCAGTTTCATCACCGGCCGGGATGGCCCAGTATTCGTCGAAGCCCCTGAAGTGGTCTACACGGATCACATCGTATAGCTTTGAAACACCTTCAATTCGCCTGATCCACCAGCCGAAGCCGTCGCTTTGCATGAAATCCCAGCGGTAAAGAGGGTTACCCCACAGCTGTCCGGTTTTTGAGAAAGCATCAGGAGGGCATCCGGCCACTTCTACCGGCTTAAGTTCCCCGTCGAGCTGGAACTGCCATGGCTCGCTCCAGACATCCACGCTGTCCAGAGCAACATAAATAGGGATATCTCCGATGATCCTGATTCCTTTAGAGTGGATATATTCCCTGAGCTCATTCCATTGTTTGTAGAACAGATACTGAATGTAAGTAAAGAGTTCGATGTCACTTTTAAGCTCTTCTTTATAGCGTTCCATGGCATCTGCGCGTCGCATCTTTATGTCTTCAGGCCATTCCTGCCAGCAGTGCATGTCAAAATGTCTCTTGCAGGCCATGAAAAGAGCATAGTCAGAAAGCCATGGCATGCCGGAGGCAAAACGCTCTACAGCTTCCCTATCGCGCCCAAACCCACGTTCTTTTGCAATTGAAAGTACATTGAAACGGTTTTCATAAATTTTGCCATAGTTTACATGCTCAGCGTCATCTGACCAGTCGACGCCGCAGGCTTCTTCTTTGGTAAGGAGCCCGTCTTCGACAAGAAGGTCAAGGTCTATATAATATGGGTTTCCGGCAAAGGATGAGAAGCTCTGGTAAGGGGAGTCTCCGTAGCTGATCGGCCCTAAGGGCAGCATCTGCCAGTATTTCTGTCCTGCCTTTTCCAGAAAGTCTGCAAAATCATATGCAGCCTTGCCGAAGGTTCCTATTCCATAATTGGATGGCAATGAAGAAATTGCCATTAAGATTCCACTGCTTCGTTCCATTTTATCTCCGTTTCCGGGCTGAAAAGTGCCCTTGGATTTTCTAAGGAAAAATTACAATATAGGTGGCTTAACGTCAAGGCTAAAAATATAAAAATATCGCGTGATTGCCACAATAGGCCGATTTGTGTATAATCGGTTGTGTATATGGTCACGACATTTTTATGAGGTGAAATCCATGAAATATAAAAACTTTGGAAAACGTGTAAAAGAGTTCCTGACTCTCAGAAGCATCGGAGCGAAACTTCTGATATCCATAGCTATAGACAGTATAATAATCGGCGTTGCAGTACTGCTGGTATTTTCCAGATTCAGCATGCACAACCAGGAAGATCTGATGCTGACAAAGCTGAAGACTGATATTAATTATCTGGAAGATATCATAAGCCGTTTCGGAGATGATACATGGCACATCAAGGATGGAGCACTGTATATGGGTGACGTTCTGATCGGTGACGGCACGGCGGAAAATGCCAATACGGCTCCTTTCTATGAGGCTGAAGAGCTGACAGGAACCTTTGTCTATACATTCATGAAATGTTCGGATGAAGGTCTTGGATGGTACGGCGATAAAAAAACAGGCTATCAGGAAGGCCACTTTATCCGTGTGGCCGGAAGTACAAAGGGTCCGAACGGCGAAGAAATAGTCGGAACTTATATGTCTAAGACAGTTGCGGATATTCTCGACAGCGAAGGAGAATATTCCGGAGAGGCTAATGTGGCCGGAGGTCAGATATTCTGTTATTACAGGACATGCCTTGATGAAAACGGAAATGTAGTCGGCGCAACAGTTGTTGGCCGCAGTATGACAGAGATAAAGGCAAGAGCCCATAGAGCTGCAAACGGTATCGTTATCATCGTTATCATTGTTATAGTGCTTGGAGGCATAGGCCTGTTTGTTACATCTTCAAGATGGGCGAGGTCTGTTGAGAAGGTCGTAGCTTATCTTAAGAGAATAGGTGCGGGAGAGCTACCTGAAGACAAGCTGAAGCTGCACAGCCACGATGAGATAGATGAAGTGGCCTACAGCATAAATGACATGGTAGAATCCCTGAGGGATAAGCAGCGAATCGGATCTGAGCTTAACGTTGCTACCCATATCCAGGCAGATATGCTGCCGAGTGTGTTCCCACCGTTCCCTAACAGGAATGATTTTGAGCTTTTCGCCAGCATGAACCCGGCAAAGGAAGTGGGCGGAGATTTCTATGACTTCTTCATGGTGGACTGGGATCATCTTGCGCTTGTTGTTGCAGATGTATCAGGAAAAGGCGTACCGGCGGCGTTGTTCATGGTAGTAACAAAAACACTTATTAAAGATCATAGTATGCTGGGACTGGATCCTGGTGAGATTTTGAGCAGGACTAACGAACTGCTGTGTGAAAACAATAAGGAAATGCTTTTTGTTACAGGGTGGATCGGAATAGTAGAGCTAAGCACAGGAAAGGTCGTATTTGCCAATGCCGGTCACAATCCACCCCTTGTATGCAGAAACGGAGAGTATGAATATCTTAAGGAAAAAGCCGGATTCGTTCTTGGAGGAATGAAGGGAATAAGGTATAAGACCCAGGAAATGACCCTTACAAAGGGCGACGCCATTTATCTTTATACCGACGGGGTTACCGAAAGCACAAATGCTTCCAATGAGCTTTACGGTGAAGACAGGCTCCTTCAGTTCATAAATGCCCATAAAGACAACAACGCAGAAGATCTGTGTAAGGCAATAAAGAAGGATACTGAGGACTTTACAGGCGAAGCACCGCAGTTTGATGACGTAACGATGGTCAGCTTCAGATATTACGGCGGCATCAAACAGCACGAAATCGTGGTTGACGCAAAGATTGAAAATATTCCGAAGGTTATGGAATTTGTGGAAGAAGAGCTGGACAGACTTGGAGCCACAATGAAGGCAAAGATGCAGATAGACGTGGCAATTGACGAGATTGCCAGCAATATCGCATTCTATGCATATGGAGGTAATGACGGTTTCATGAAAGTCAACATGGAAGAGGGCGAAGATCCGACAAAGGTAAATATTAAATTTATTGATGGCGGAATGCCATATAACCCATTGGAACGTGAGGCACCGGACATAACATTATCGGCAGCCGAACGAAAGATCGGAGGGCTTGGAATCCACATAGTAAGGAAGACAATGGATGATGTGAAGTACAGGTTTGACAACAATAAAAACGTGCTTGTACTGACAAAAACGATTAAGTAAAAATTATTGAAAGAGGATACAAAAATGGTTTCATGGAAAGATCTTGATACGCTGGACTCCTATGTGGAGCTTCATAATGTGAAAAAGGTAGACTTGCCAAAGGCGATGTCAGGCGAAGAAGGTGCAAAAAGAGTTGCTTCTTTCAGCATACCTATGGCAGCAGGACTTGCCTACAATTATGCTGCAAAGGCAGTCGATGAGGAAATAGTTGATGCACTGGCAAAGCTGGCCGGGGAGGCCCAGCTGACCGAAAAGTTCGAAGAACTCTATAACGGGGAAATGATCAATACCGGGGAAAAAAGACTGGTGCTTCATCAGCTGACCAGGGGACAGCTGGGAAGAGACGTCATCGCTGACGGCGTTAACAAGAGAGAATTTTATGCAGGCGAGCAGAAGAAAATCGCTGAGTTTGCAGACAAGGTACACTCAGGGGAAATTGCAAATGCTGCAGGCGAGAAATTTACCACAGCAGTTCAGATAGGTATCGGCGGTTCGGACCTGGGACCCCGTGCAATGTATATTGCTCTTGAAAACTGGGCTAAGAAAAACGGGTGCTTCAAAATGGAAGCAAAGTTTATCAGTAATGTAGACCCTGATGATGCGGCAGCTGTACTTGCAGGGATTGATGTGGCACATTCGCTTTTCATCCTTGTTTCAAAATCAGGCACAACACTTGAGACACTGACAAACGAGTCATTTGTTAAGGATGCCCTGAAAAAACAGGGTCTTGATCCTTCAAAGCACATGATAGCCGTAACAAGTGAGACGTCGCCTTTGGCAGGAAACAGTGACTACCTTGCAGCATTCTTCATGGATGACTATATCGGAGGAAGATATTCCTCAACGTCAGCAGTAGGCGGGGCAGTGCTTTCACTGGCATTTGGTCCCGATGTATTTGCAAGATTTCTGGATGGCGCGGCAGCAGAAGATAAGCTGTGCAAGGAAGAAGATATCAGGAAGAATCCATCAATGCTGGATGCGCTTATCGGCGTATACGAGAGAAATATTCTGGGATACGGAGCTACAGCGGTGCTTCCATATTCACAGGCTCTCAGCCGTTTTCCTGCCCATCTTCAGCAGGCAGACATGGAATCAAACGGAAAGAGTGTCAATCGTTTCGGAGAGCCTGTAAATTATGCTACCGGACCAGTGCTTTTCGGAGAGCCGGGAACCAACGGACAGCATTCATTCTACCAGCTGCTTCATCAGGGAACAGACATTGTACCGCTGCAGTTCGTAGGCTTTAAGAATAGTCAGTGCGGTGTGGACGTGGATATCCAGGGAAGCACCAGCCAGCAGAAGCTCTGCGCAAACGTTGCAGCCCAGATAGTAGCGTTTGCCTGCGGTAAGGACGATGAGAATTTGAATAAGAAATTTGAAGGCGGCCGTCCATCAAGCATTATCATAGGAGAGCAGCTGTGCCCGGAATCTCTCGGAGCTCTTCTGGCCCACTTCGAAAATAAGATAATGTTCCAGGGCTTCGTATGGAATCTGAACAGCTTTGACCAGGAGGGTGTACAGCTCGGAAAGGTTCTGGCAAAGAAGGTTCTGGCTCATGAGACAGAAGGAGCATTGGCAGCCTATAGTGAATTGTTAGACATCTGATATTGCCTCATTTCGTGCCTGGGAGTTTAAAACATGTTGAATTTCCGGACTGAGCATATGTGAGAATAGTGATAGTGGCTGAAATCTTACACATTTCAAGAAATCCATCTGAGTTGTGTATGATTTCAGTCATTTTTGTCTGTTGGGGTCTGATTTATGAAAAATAACAAAGTTTTAGCTTTCTTATATGTATATTATGGGCAATATTCCACTTGTATTTGATGCTCAATATTGATAATCTTTTAACAGAGTTGTTAATTTTTTAACAACGTATATATTTAAGCAAACTACAAAAAGAAGCCTGCCCGGCATGCTTCTTATTTCCTGTATAGGACGGGGACGGTCTTGGCAGGATGAGTTTGCAATCATAAGGAGAAAAATTATGTCTAGCAAGATCACTATTATCGGAGCAGGTGCAGTAGGCGCAACCATCGCCTATACACTGACCACAACAGACATCGCCAAGGAAATAGTGCTTATTGATGTAAATAAGCAGAAAGTCCTGGGCGAAGTAATGGACATCGAGCAGGGAACATGTTTCAGGGACCCGATCAACATTGTTGCAGGCGAGTATGAGGATGCCAAAGACTCAGACATCGTTATCATTACATCAGGAATCGGAAGAAAGCCTGGGCAGACCCGTCTTGAGCTTACCCAGACCAATGTCAATATTCTTAAGTCAATCACACCGGAGATCGTAAAGGTTGCACCGAACGCCCTTTACATCATCGTATCTAATCCGGTTGACGTTCTCACTTATGTATTCACAAAAATTTCAGGGCTTCCTGAAAACCAGATTGTTGGAACAGGAACAAGCCTTGACAGTGCAAGACTCCGTACCGGTATCTCACAGCTTCTTGATGTGGCTCAGAAGAATGTACATGCATACGTATTCGGAGAGCACGGAGACTCAAGCTTCATTCCATGGAGCTGCGTAAGAATCTCAGGAGTTCCTATCTATGATTACATTCAGCATGCAAAGCTTAAGGGCAAAGAAATGAAGGATCTCGACAAGGAAGCAATGCTTGAATACGTTCAGAAATCCGGCGGTCAGATTATTGCCAACAAGGGAGCAACATATTATGCCATCGCTTCTTCTGTTGTCCGCCTTTGCCATGTGCTGACTGCATCGGGTGATTCCATCACAACAGTAACATCAATGATGCACGGCGAGTACGGCATCGAGGACGTTGCCTTAAGCACACAGACTTTGCTGGGACCAAACGGTGTGCGCGGCAAGGTGCCAATGCCTCTTACTCAGGAGGAGATTGCCAGCCTGAAGGCCAGTGCCCAGGCGCTGAAGGATGTCATCGCCGACATCGAACTTTAAACTTTAATCCGGCAGGTCTACCTGGAACAATCGGCTGACTTGTTATTTCAACAAACAAGATGCATGGCTGCTGATTCATTCAAAACCGGGGCAACGGACCGAAGAAGCCTCGGGCTAACATTTCCTAAGCCGCTCGCATGGCTAAGCTCGCGTCTAAGGAAATTTAACCTCGAGTCTAGTTCGGATCCTAAAAGCGCCCCGTTGATTGTTTTGAATAAATCAGCCACCTTGCATCTTAAATCGAAATTGTTCAGGGTCAGCCGATATGTCTCAGGAAGCTGCCGGTAAATGATTAGAAAATTTGCAAGGGGATTAGTGATTATGATCTATAGTTACTTTCCGGGCTGCACACTGAAGAACAAGGCCAAAGATCTTGACGAGTATGCGCGAAAGAGCGCTGAGGTTCTGGGTATTACCCTCGAAGAGATCCCTGAATGGCAATGCTGCGGAGGAGTGTACCCTCTTGGCGACGACGAGATCGCCTCTAAGCTTGCGTCTGTAAGAGCGCTGAACTATGCGAAGGAGCAGGGGCAGGAGCTGGTGACCATGTGCAGTGCATGCCACCACGTCATAAAGCGTGTAAATGATGACATGAAAAATGTGGAAGACATCAGATACCGCGCAAACAATTATCTTGAATTTAATGAGCCTTATGCGGGAGAAACAAATGTTCTTCACTTCCTTGAAGTACTCAGGGACAGAGTGGGATTCGACAAGCTGAAAAGTGCTGTCGTGAACCCGCTTAAAGGCAGGAAAATAGCAGCTTATTATGGCTGCCTTCTTTTGCGTCCAAGCAAAATCTTACAGATGGACGATGCTGAAAATCCAAGCATAATGGAAGATTTCATCCGCGCACTTGGTGCGGAGCCTGTTGTTTACCCTTACAGGAATGAATGCTGCGGCGGATATATTTCCCTTAAGGAGCCGGAAATGGCGGCAGCGATGTGCAAAAAAATAGAGGGAAGCGCTGAAAGCTTTGGGGCAGAGATGATCATCACAGCCTGCCCGCTTTGTAAGTATAATCTTCAGAAAAACGGATGCGATATTCCGGTAATCTATTTTACCGAAATCCTGGCCGAGGCTTTGGGCGTAAAAGGGCAGGGCTGCCAGGGAGCAGACATTGAAGGCGGCTGCTGCGCAGGAAAAATAAAAGAAGGAGGCATGGCGTAATGAATCAGGCTGAACAGATAAAAGAAATAAGCGGCGTCAATCCTCTTAAGTGCATGAAGTGCGGTAAGTGTTCCGCAAGCTGCCCAAGCTTTAATGAGATGGACATTAAGCCTCACCAGTTTGTAAGTTATGTCCAGAACGAAGACATCGAGGCACTGGTTAACTCTAAATCACTTTGGAAGTGCCTTAGCTGCTTTGCGTGTGTGGAAAGATGCCCTAGAAATGTTAAGCCGGGCAAGCTGATAGATGCGGCCCGCCAGATAGTAGTAAGACAAAGAGGCGGAGACTATCTGTCTCCTGATGAGATCCCGGACCTTTTGGACCCTGACACTCCTCAGCAGCTTCTTGCCAGTGCATTCAGAAGATACAGGAGGTAGATGATGCAAAGAATTGGTGTGTTTGTCTGCCACTGTGGCAGCAATATAGCTGCAACTGTTGATGTAAAAAAAGTAGCAGAGGCAGCAAGACTTGAAAATGGTGTGGTCTACTCTGAAGACTACACATACATGTGTTCCGAGGCAGGACAGGAAAAGATCATAAATGCGGTTAAGGAATATAACCTGACCGGTCTGGTTGTATGTTCGTGCTCTCCTAGAATGCATGAGACGACATTCAGAAACTGTGCGGCAAAAGCAGGGCTTAATCCATATATGGTGGAGATTGCAAATATCCGTGAGCACTGCAGCTGGATCCATAAGGATATTGAGACGGCTACTGCTAAAGCCATAATCCTGATGAAGGCAGCAGTTGCAAAGGTTAATTTAAATAAGCCCCTTCAGGCCGGTGAAAGCCGTGTTACAAAGAGGGCCCTGGTGATCGGAGGAGGCATTGCAGGTATCCAGACTGCATTGGACATTGCAGAGGCAGGATATCCTGTAGACATAGTAGAGAAGACCCCGAGCATCGGAGGCAGAATGAGCCAGCTCGATAAGACATTCCCTACTCTTGACTGCTCTGCCTGCATCCTGACACCTAAGATGGTGGATGCTTCGGCTCATGAAAATATTACTCTCTATACATATTCCGAGGTAGAGAAGGTTACAGGCTTTGTCGGAGACTTTACCGTAGACATCAGAAAGAAAGCCCGCAAGGTCAACATGGATAAGTGTACAGGCTGTGGTGCCTGCATGGAAAAGTGTCCTTCAAAGAAAACCCCTAGCGAATTCAACAGGGGGTTAAATACAAGGACTGCCATTTACAGGCCTTTTGCTCAGGCCATTCCTAATGTGCCGGTCATTGACCCTGAGGCCTGCATCAAGCTGCAGACAGGAAAGTGCGGACTTTGCGAAAAGATATGCCAGGCAGGAGCCATCGACTACGCCCAGCAGGATGAGATCATTACGGAAAAGTACGGTGCCATAGTTGTGGCAACTGGATTCGACATGATCAAGCTGGATAAATACGATGAGTATGCATATTCCCAGAGCAAGGATGTCATTACATCTCTGGAACTTGAAAGGATTATGAACGCTGCCGGACCTACAGGCGGACACCTTGAGCGCCTAAGCGACGGTAAGGCTCCTAAGGAGATGGTATTCATCCAGTGCGTCGGATCTAGATGCGCAGATGATAGGGGCAAGAGCTACTGCTCAAAGATCTGCTGCATGTATACTGCAAAGCATGCAATGCTGATAAGAGATAAATATCCGGATGTAAATGTTACCGTTTTCTATATCGATGTCAGAACACCGGGAAAGAACTTCGATGAGTTCTACCGCAGGGCTGTGGAAGATTACGGCGTAAACTACATTAAGGGGCAGGTTGGAAAGGTTGCACCTCAGGCAGACGGAAGTCTGCTGGTTCAGGGCGTGGACCTTCTTGAAAATAAACAGATAATCAAGAAAGCCGACATGGTAGTTCTTGCAGCAGCCATAGAGCCTGAAGCCGGGGTACGCCGCATTGCAACCATGCTGACAGCCAGCATAGATAACAATAATTTCCTGACGGAAGCCCATGCAAAGCTTCGTCCTGTTGAGTCGCCTACAGCCGGTATTTTCCTTTCCGGCGTATGCCAGGGTCCTAAGGACATTCCTGAGACTGTTTCCCAGGCAGGGGCAGCTGCAGTCAAGGCCATTGGCCTTCTTGCAAAGGATAAGCTGATGACAAATCCTTGTACAGCCCTTCCTGACCAGACTTTGTGTAATGGATGCTCACAGTGTGCCAATGTATGTCCTTACGGAGCCATCAGCTACGTGGACAAGGAGATCATGGATAAAGGTGTCAGGGAGACCAGAAGGGTTGCGGAGGTTAATTCGGCTCTCTGTCAGGGCTGCGGTGCATGTACAGTTACATGTCCAAGCGGTGCCATGGACCTTCAGGGATTTTCCAACAGACAGATAATAGCGGAGGTGGATGCAATATGCAGGTAAATAGTGAATTTAAGCCGAAGATAGTTGCATTCTGCTGCAACTGGTGCAGCTACGCGGGCGCAGACCTGGCAGGCAGCAGCAGGCTTTCTTATCCGGCTGATGTAAAGATAATAAGAGTTCCGTGCTCATGCAGGGTTAATCCGATGTTCATTTTAAGAGCATTTGAAAAAGGAGCAGACGGAGTCATCCTGTGCGGATGCCATCCGGGAGACTGCCACTACAGCACAGGAAACTACTACGCAAGAAGAAGAATGACAATGCTGTTTTCAATGCTGGACTTTATAGGCGTGGAAAACGGACGTACGAGAGTTGAGTGGGTCAGTGCCGCAGAAGGCGCCCGTTTCTCAGAGGTTATGAACAGCTTTGTGGAGAAGATTTACTCACTTGGTGAGAATGTCAGATTGGGGGATATAAGATGCAGGAATTAATAGCCAGAGCTAAAGAGCTTTTAGCCGACGGAACTGCAGCACGTATCCTCGGCTGGAAGAAGGGTGATTTTGAAAATAACCCTGAACCACATTTTTTTGAAACTGAAGAGGCACTTAGAGACTTCGTTTACGATGACTACTGTGCCATGAATTTAAGCAAATACATGATAGAGGCATCAAAGCTTGAAGGAGTAACAGCCATTTGTCTTAAGCCTTGTGACAGCTACAGCTTTAACCAGCTCCTTAAAGAGCACCGCATTGACCGGGAAAAGGCTTATATCATCGGTGTGGGCTGCAAGGGAAAGAAAGGCTTTGACGGAGAGCGACTTGACAGATGCCATGTATGCAAGGGCAAGGAGCACCGCATATATGACGAGCTGATTGGAGAGAGCGAAGACACCGTGGACAGAGAGCGTTTTGCAGAGGTAGAAAGAATCGAGGCCATGAGCCCTGAAGAAAAATTCGCATTTTTCCAGGGAGAGCTCAGCAAATGCATCCGCTGCAATGCCTGCCGGAATGTTTGCCCTGCCTGCAGCTGCAGACACTGCGTATTTGACAGCAACAAGTTTGACAGCGAGCAGAAGGCCAATGTGAATTCCTTTGAAGAGAAGATGTTCCACATTATCCGCGCATTCCATGTGGCAGGACGCTGCACGGACTGCGGAGAATGCTCAAGGGTATGTCCTCAGGGAATACCTCTTCATCTGTTTAACAGGAAATTCATAAAAGACATCAACGAATTCTACGGAGAGTTCCAGGCAGGATACGATGCCGAGGAAGTCGGACCATTGACCAGCTTTATGGAAGGTGACGTGGAGCCATCCATAGTAAGCAACAGAAAGTGAAAGGAGAAGTGCCATGAAAAAGATTAACATGAACAATCTGCCGGCGCTGCTCCGACAGATAAGTGAAACTAAAGATCTGTATGTTCCTGTAAAAACTGCCGGTCAGGTAAGCTATGGAACGTACTCTGAGGACGCCGAGGTTTCGCTGGAAACACTTAAAACAGTAAAGAGCCCTAAGGGAGTGTTCTTCCCACAGAGCGAAGATATGTATACCGTCATAAAGGACGGAAAGAAGATTAAGGTAGAACCTGAAACTCTGGCAGACCACGACTTTGTACTCTTCGCAGTAAAGGCCTGCGACATTCGGGGCTTTGAGGTGCTGGATAAAGTATTCTTATCAGACCCTGTGGACAGCTTTTATGCTGCAAGAAGGCAGCACGGCATCGTGGTGGGACTTGCATGCGCAGAGCCTTCCCAGACATGCTTTTGTAAAGTATTTGGTATTGATGCTGCTGACCCTTCGAAGGCCTGGAGCGGGGAGGGCAAAGATACGGAGCCTTCCTGCGATATAAGCACATGGATAATTGACGGAGAGATGTACTGGCAGAGCCTTACTGAAAAGGGAGATAAGCTGACTGATGAGCTTTCAGGGGCTTTGGGAGACATCTTTACCGATGCTGCAGATGCCGGAGAAAAGGTAGAAAAGGAAAAGACACAGATCACACAGAAAATCGACTCCCTTCCTTATTCAGGTCTGACTCTTGAAGGCTGGGGCGCAGATGCCCTCTATGACAGGTTCAATAGCAATGTATGGGACGACCTTTACAAGCCTTGCCTTGCCTGCGGTACCTGCACATTTGTATGCCCGACATGCCAGTGCTATGACATTAAGGACTATGATACGGGTCACGGCGTCAAGAGATACCGCTGCTGGGATTCCTGCATGTACAGCGATTTTACACTGATGGCGGCTGTCAATAACAGGAAGAGCCAGAAGGAAAGATTCCGTCAGAGATTCATGCATAAGCTGGCGTACTATCCGGTAAATAACGGCGGACTTTATTCCTGCGTAGGCTGCGGCAGATGCGTAGCCAAATGTCCGCAGAACCTTAACATAATAAAGGTCATAAAGGCATTCCAAAAGGATGCTGAAACTAAAAATTGCGAAGGCGAAAAGGAGGGTAAATAATGTGTAATTGTTCTAATGCGTTGATCCCTCAGGTGGGTATAGTAACTGACATCCGCCAGGAAACGCCTGATGTAAAAACATTCATAGTAAATGCGCCGGGGGGCGGAAAGCTATTTGAGCATATGCCGGGACAGTGCGCAATGCTGTGTGTTCCGGGAGTGGGAGAGGCCATGTTTTCCATTACCTCCAGCCCTACAAATAAGGAATACCAGGAATTTTCCATCAAGTGCTGCGGCGTGCTGACAGAGTACCTTCACGGTCTGGAGCCGGGAGATGAGATACTGGTAAGAGGACCTTATGGAAACTATTTCCCTGTAGATACAGAGCTCAAGGGCAAGGACCTTCTCTTTATAGGAGGCGGAATAGGAATCGCGCCTATCAGATCTGTCATAAATTATTGCCTGGATAACCGTGATGATTACGGCCAGATAGACATTGTTTATGGAAGCCGAAGCGCCGACGATCTGGTAAAGCTTCAGGAAATCCAGGAAAAATGGATGAAAGCGCCTAACTGCAACGTGCACTTGACCATAGACAGGCCACAGGAAGGCTGGGACGGCCACGTTGGCTTTGTACCTTCATATGTAACAGAGCTGGGCCTTTCAAACGATAAGACAGCCCTGCTTTGCGGCCCTCCTGTCATGATCAAGTTTACCCTGGCTGGCCTTAAGGAAATGGGATACGAGGACAAGCAGGTCTACACCACGCTGGAGCTTCGCATGAAGTGCGGCATAGGAAAATGCGGCAGATGCAATGTGGGAAGCAAGTATGTATGCAAGGACGGACCGGTATTCAGATTCGATGAACTGGACGAGCTGCCGCCGGAATACTAAGATTGGAGAAAGTTAAAATGAGCAATATGGTAAATGTATATTTCTTCGGAAAGAAATACAGTGTTCCGGGCGACCTGACCATTATGACAGCCATGGAATATGCCGGATATACACTGACAAGGGGCTGCGGATGCCGTCACGGATTCTGCGGAGCCTGTGCAACCATCTACAGAATAAAAGGAAAGAACGAGCTGAAGACATGTCTGGCATGCCAGACCCAGGTAGAAGAAGGCATGTATGTGGCCAGCATACCGTTCTTCCCGACAGATAAGAGAACCTATGAGATTGAGGAGATCCGCCCTGAGCAGAGGATAATGATGGAGCTTTATCCTGAGATTTATGCCTGCATCGGCTGCAACGCCTGCACAAAGGCCTGCACCCAGGATCTGAATGTAATGCAGTACATTGCTTACGCCCAGAGAGGCGAATTTGAAAAGTGCGCAGAGGAAAGTTTTGACTGCGTGGGCTGCGGCTGCTGCTCGGTAAGATGTCCGGCCGGAATATCACATCCACACGTGGGCCTCCTTGCCCGTCGCCTTACAGGCAAGTACCTTGCCCCTGAGTCAGAGCATCTGACAAAGAGAGTTGAGGAGATCAACAGCGGCAATTATGACGAGCTCATCGAGCAGATCATGAATAAGCCTATCGATGAAATGAAGGAATTGTACAATACAAGAGAGATTGAGAAATAAAACTCATCTGCAAAAGATAAAATTAAAAGGGAGACTAAAAAATGTTTACACCTGAAATGATGGAATCTGTTAAAAAGGTTGAGGCTACAAGAGCCGAGCGAATGAAAACAGAGCCAAGAAGAATGACCGCAGATGAGAAGGATGAACTCCTTAAGAAGTATCATCCGGATTTCAAAAGCGAAGCATTCGATGAGATAAAGATCGGACCAAACAAGGGACAGAAGGCACCGGCAGAGCTGGTGAAACTGCTCCATTCAAACAGCCGTATACTGAATGAGGACATCGACCTTGAAAAGATCGACATTGAAGCCGACGTGCTGGTTATCGGCGGAGGCGGTGCAGGTTCTGCTGCAGCCATTGAAGCCGACGAGGCCGGTGCAAAGGTTGTCATGGTAACAAAGCTGCGTATAGGTGATGCCAACACCATGATGGCAGAGGGCGGAATCCAGGCAGCAGATAAGGAAAATGACTCGCCTGCCCAGCACTACCTTGACGCCTTCGGAGGCGGACATTTTGCTGCAAGGCCTGAGCTTTTAAGACGCCTTGTAATGGAGGCCCCTGATGCCATAAAGTGGCTGAATGAGCTGGGGGTAATGTTCGATAAAGACGAAAACGGCCGCATGATCACTACCCACGGCGGCGGAACAAGCCGCAAGAGAATGCACGCCTGCAAGGATTATTCAGGCGCCGAGATCATGAGGACGCTCAGGGATGAAGTGCTGAACCGCAAGATCCCCGTAATCGAGTTTACAAGTGCAGTGGAGCTTCTTAAGGATGAGAAGGGACAGGTCTGCGGCGCAGTTCTAATGAACATGGAAACCGGAGACTACCTGGTAGCCCGCGCAAAAACTGTTATCATCGCCACAGGCGGAGCAGGAAGAATGCACTACCAGGGATTCCCTACATCCAACCATTACGGCGCAACAGCAGACGGCCTGATCCTGGGTTACCGCGCAGGAGTACCTCTCCTTTACCAGGATACCATCCAGTATCATCCTACAGGAGTTGCATATCCTTCCCAGATATTCGGAGCCCTTGTAACAGAAAAGGTACGTTCGCTGGGAGCAATGCTGGTAAATGTAGACGGAGAAGCCTTCATGCATCCGCTGGAGACCCGTGACGTCAGTGCGGCATCCATTATACGTGAATGCTCAGACAGAGGAAAGGGCGTTACCACTCCAATAGGTTCAGGAGTGTGGCTTGATACACCTATGATAGAGCTTTTAGGCGGAGAAGGAACCATCGAAAAGAGGATTCCTGCAATGCTGCGTATGTACATGAATTACGGCATTGACATGAGAAAGACACCTATCCTGGTTTACCCTACGCTTCACTACCAGAACGGAGGACTGGAAATCTCGGGAGAAGGATATACAAAGACCATCCCGAACCTTCTGGTTGCCGGAGAGGCAGTAGGCGGAATCCACGGAAGAAACCGTCTCATGGGAAACAGCCTCCTGGACATCATCGTCTTCGGACGTAATGCCGGCAAGAAGGCAGCAGCCAGGGCAAAGGAAGTAGAGCTTGGAAAGGCAAACCTTGACCACGTTAAAGCTTATTCGAAAGAACTTGCCGCAGCAGGACTTGAAACCGGTACAGTATCTCCGATGCTGCTTCCGACATACGCACGCCACGAACGCTAGAAAATTATCCGGATCAGTAATATTAAAATTTTGAAATATAGAAAGCCTTCATCGAGCCTTGTGTTTGATGAAGGCTTTTTAGCTGATAAAAATTTTTTGATATATATTGCACTGTAGTATTGCGGGTGATAATATAAGTACAGAAAACTGTACGGAGGCATGACGGATGAATGCTGTAAACTATACAACACTTCGTGACAACATGAAGAAATGCTTTGACCAGATATCGGAAGACTGCGAGCCGATGATTGTCACCAGAAAAGGCGAAAATATGGTAATAATGAGCCAGAGCAGCTATGACAGCCTTATGGAAACATTGTATCTGCTCAGAGACAGGGAAAATTATGATCATCTTATGAAGTCGATTGAACAGCACAGGAAAGGTCAAATGACAGCTCACGAGATGGTGGATACCGATGATTAAGCATTGGACTGATGAAGCCTGGGCTGATTATCTGTATTGGCAATGCCAGGACAGAAAAACATTAAAAAGGATAAATCTGCTTATCCAGGATATTGAGCGCAACGGCAATATTGGAGGAATCGGCAAGCCGGAACCTTTAAAATATGAACTGCAAGGGTATTTCAGCCGCAGAATAGATGAGGTAAATAGGCTGGTCTATGTATGTAATGACGATGGACTTACAATAATATCCTGCAGATATCATTATTAACTAAAAAAGAACTCGTATAAATTTTTTAAGGAGAAAGGACATGTTCACAGGCACAACTGACCCGAAAATCAGAGAATATGAGATAAGGCACGGCAAAGTAGCAAGAATGGCTGCAGAAGGCGGCATCGTACTTTTGAAAAACGAAGAAAATGTGCTGCCGTTTCAAAAAGGCTCAAAACTGGCACTTTTCGGAGGTGGAGCCCGCCGCACCATAAAGGGCGGAACAGGTTCCGGCGACGTAAATGAGCGTCACAGCGTAAGCATAGAGGAAGGACTCTTAAATGCCGGATTTCAGATAACCACAGATAAGTGGCTTGATGAGTATGACAGACTATATGATCAGGCAAGACTTGACTGGAGGCAGAAGATCTGGGATGCGGCCGCCGCAATGGATGATGGCGGAATGGGGACATTCCATGCATATTCAACTAATCCTTTTTCAGCACCGGCAGGGCCGGAAGCCTTTGAAAGCGGGGCAGACACAGCCATATACGTGCTTAGCCGTATTGCAGGTGAAGGTGCGGATAGAGAGCTGGCAGAGGGAGATTATTATCTCAGCTGCGAGGAGGAAGAAATAATTTCGGACATCTGCAGTATGTATGGCAACGTGGTACTCCTGATAAATACAGGCGGAATCGTGGATTTAAGTTTTATAGATAAATATGACAACATAAAAGTCATCCTTTATATATCCCAACCGGGACAGGAAGGCGGAAATGCGGTTGCATCAATTCTTACAGGAAATGTTAGCCCAAGCGGCAAACTGACAGACAGTTGGCCATATGCATATGGGGATATTCCAAATTCAGACATATATTCCCATCTGAACGGCAATGTTGAGACGGAACTTTACAATGAAGGCATATACGTAGGATACAGATATTTTGATACCTACGATGTGACTGTAAGATACTGCTTCGGTTTCGGACTTTCTTATACGGATTTTCAGCAGGAAGTTAAGGACATCAGGTGTGCAGACGGCGGCGTAAGTGTAGACGTTGAAGTTAAAAATACTGGGGATACTTATGGCGGCAGGGAGGTTGTGCAGGTTTATGTATCCTGCCCGCAGGGATCACTTAAGAAAGAATACAGAAGGCTGGTGGGATTTGCCAAAACCGCCCTTCTGGCACCGGGAGAAAGCGAAAAAGTTACAATAAGCTTTCCTGTAAAGGCACTGGCATCATACTGCGAAAAAACGCCGGGGTGGATACTGGAAGAAGGAATTTATGGAATCTTTGTGGGTACCAGCCTTGATGAAAGCGAATTTGCCGCATCCCTAAGCCTAGATGAGATGCTCACACTCATCAGAACAGAAAATATATGCCCGCTTAAGGAAGAACTGGATGAGCTGGATGGAAGCGCAGGCGCTGCAATTGCCAAAAGGCAGGAATGGCTCCTTGACATAGATGAATATCCTTCATTTGCCATAAGAGATGCGGAAGAGATAAGCGTGCATTATGGAAGATCTGATTTTCTTGGCATAGATGATGAAATAACGGCATTTGTGGATTCGCTTAATGAAGAGCAGCTGATACAGCTGGCTACCGGAGATATAGGAAAAAGTCAGAACTCTGGCAATCTGGGTTCAGCAGGGATTGCTGTTCCGGGATCTGCCGCTCAGACATCAGACTGTGCAGCTGCCAAAGGCCTGGACTTTATCGTATTGGCAGACGGACCTGCAGGCCTCAGGCTTACAAAAAAATACTTTACAAAAGATGGACAGACACTTCCTATGCCGCTGCTGGCAGCCATGGAAGGCGGATTTCTTCTTAAGGATTATACAGAACCGGATGGGGAGGCATATTACCAGTACTGCACAGCTTTTCCTGTAGGTACGCTTCTTGCCATGAGCTGGGACAGTGACCTGGTGGAAGAAGTAGGAAGGGCAGTTGCAGAGGAAATGAAGGAGTTTAATGTAACCCTTTGGCTGGCCCCGGGCATGAATATTCACAGGAACCCGCTTTGCGGCAGAAACTTTGAATATTACTCAGAGGATCCGGTAGTCAGCGGCACCATAGCGGCAGCCATGACGAAGGGAGTCCAAAGCATAGCGGGATGTGGAACCACAATCAAGCATTTTGCCTGCAACAGCCAGGAAGATAACCGTATGGGCAGCAATTCGGTTGTTTCTGAAAGAGCCTTAAGGGAAATTTACCTTAAAGGCTTTGAACTTGCCATCAGGCATAGCCAGCCACTTTCCATCATGACCAGCTATAATCTGATAAACGGAGTTCATGCGGCAAACTGTGCAGATATCTGCACTAAAGCTGCCAGGGATGAATGGGACTTTAAGGGAGTCATAATGACAGACTGGATGACTACATTGGTTGGGCCTGACTGCACAGCTGCGGGATGCATGAGGGCAGGAAACGACCTGGTAATGCCGGGCAACAAAAAAGATCATGACAACATGAAGGCAGAACTCGAAGCCGGAACATTATCGATAGACGATATAAAGAGGTCTGTACGCAGACTCGTAAAAACAGTTTGGGGCAGATAAGCATCAACCGGTTAAAGATATTTTCCTGAAACCGGAAGTCAAATTTAGAAAAAAATTTTGGAGGGGAAAAGAAATGGACAAACTCACAAAATTATACCCGATGGTGCAATTCGCCAAAAACACATGGGAAATCGACGAATTTGATGCGGCCAGCATATTTCTTCTCGTGGGGGAAGAAAAAGCCATGGTCATAGACTGCGGAATGGGAATAGGGGACCTGCGGGGAGCGGTAGAGATGATCACAGACAAACCGCTGGTATGTGTAATTACCCACGGACATATTGACCACACCGGAAATATCAGACAGTTTGAAGAAGCTTGGATGAACCCAAAAGACAATGACAAGGAATTTCCTGAAAACCTCGAGCGCAGAAAATTTGATACCTACAGGATTGCCCAGAGAAATAAGGGCAGCATAGGGGCGCCTTTTAACATGTTCCAGCTCTATCCATATGACATAGATGTGGATCTCAGGGGACCTGAAAGCTATGATAAGGTGCCGGTGATTCATGACCTGACTGATGGTATGACGTTTGACCTGGGAGGAAGGATTGTAACCGCATATGAATGTCCGGGACACACCGCCGGAGAAATGGTGCTGATCGACAGTCAGACCAGGATAATGTTCTGCGGAGACGCATTGAACTTCAACCTGAATATCGGTGCGGTTCCTGTGGAGACCACGCTGAAGGCACTTAAGAGAATCCAGTCAATGAATGATCAGTACGACTGCATCATGAATGGACATCATGACTTCAGGGCACTGGGAATGCCTTTAGACGAAGACTGCCTCACGAATGTCATAGCTCTTTGCGAAGAAATAATGGAAGGTCACTACAGCGATTGCCAGTTCCCGAGCTTCTGGGGACAGGCATTGAAGCTTGGCAAACAGGAGGGTGGATTTGCCATGGCACCGATTTCGGCACCGGAGCTGATCCAGCCGCCTAAGTGGGGCAGGCACGCCGCAGTAAGAAAAGGCCGCAATTTCCTGGGCTTCAACCCAGACAAGATCCACGAGTAGATAACTAAGCGTATACCTTTTATGACTCATAACGCATCTATACTATAAAGAAAACACCGCATGTGTAAAAATTCAGGTTCTGGATGCTAAGAGTTTCTAGTCCAACCTGATGCCCTCACTTTCGGCCGGTCAATTCGCACAGATTCCCGAAGGAATCTCTGCTTATCTGACCTAAGGATGGCCACGGACTCGAGGTCCCCCATCCTTGCCTTGCTCGTGCATCCGGTTGGACAAGTAACTCTAAAGCATCCCAACATTCATTTTTACACATACGGTGCCTTCTCTAGTATAGATGCTGTTTTTGAAGTAAAGTATACGCTCGGGAGTTCCATCTTTCTGAACGAACCGGATTACAAACTTCAGGTGGCAAAGTGGACCTGAATATAAACAGACGGCTCCGTTAAATGCAACAGACCAGACATAATATAAGGAATACGCAGGATGCTGTAGATTTCATTAGTCTGGCATGGCTTTGGAGACAGGCAAGGTTCTGGGACTGCCAGTCCGTGCAGAACCTTAGGCGAAATGAGTAAAGATTTTATCAAAAATCTTTACGAACTCGCCGGCCTGTAGGAAAAGCCTTGTCAGACTTAGGAAATCTAAGCGTCCGGAGTCTGACTTAAATTATGTCCGGTCTGTGCATGATGGAGCTGTCTGTTTATCAGCTCTTGTAGCCTATGGTGAAGTAGAACTGGCTTCCTTCGCCAACCTCGCTCCTGACCCATATCTTTTCATCCAGGCCCTTCATTATCTCGTCGGCGATGGCCAGACCAAGCCCTGAGCCAGGAGTATTTCTGGACTCGTCGGCTCTGTAGAACCTGTCGAATATGTGCTTTAGCTTTTCCGGGTCTATGCCAGGCCCGTTGTCGCTGACGCAGAAGACAACGTGGTGTGTATGGAGCTCCTGGGTCACGCAGATGGTACCGCCCTTTTGAGTATACTTTACAGCGTTGCTCAGCAGTACATCCAGAACGGTGTTGATCTTTTCATCATCTGTAAAAAGAGGTGGGATAATACCCAGGTCCAGCTGATTCAGGTTCAGCTCATGCCCGGTATCTCCGCACAGCATCATATATCTGTCCAAGGTGGGAGTAAGAATGCCGTCGGCGTAGCTGGCGGTTTTTTTGAATTCCATCTTATGGCTCTGGAGCCTTGAAAGCTGAAGAATATCGTTTACGAGACCGGCAAGACGATCCGCCTCCGAAAGAATAATACCGGTGTATTGCTTGCGGGATTCAGCGTCTTTTATCATGTCGTCGTGAAGAACTTCTGCCATGGAGTGTATAGTTGTTATAGGCGTTTTAAGCTCGTGGCTTACGTTGGCTACCAGATCCCGCTGGACCATGTTAAGCTCATTGGACTTCTTTATGTAGGTGAATAAGTAGATAGAGCCGGCGATAAAGATCAATGTAAATATGACAAAGTAAGTCATGATGGATGTGTCAAGCTCAGTAAAGACACGGAGCAAAATGGAAGCATAAGGCTGACCGGAAGAATTTGTATAGACCTCTCCCACCAGCAGTGCCCAGTAACTGCCGCTGGTAATATAGGCACCGGAGGTAGCCATTTCAAATCTGACAGGTTTCACTATGGAACCTTTTTCAAATATCTCATCCAGATTGCCTTCAATCAGTTCTTTTTGGGAATCTGTGGTGAATTGTGAACTGGAATAAACTTTTGTTTTCCAATTAGAGTACAGATAATAGTCCATGCCGTAATAGGTATGGTCAAAGTGCCAGCCGGTCAGGTAATCACTGCCCAGATCCAGGGTGAGGGTTTTCATGTGTGATGTGTAAGAAATATATGGAATTGCCCAGATGATAAGGATACCGACAATAAGGCCTACAACATATATTAAGATTGTAGCGCCAACGAGCCGGTGGTTAACTTTGGCTTTCATTATCTGGACTCCCTGATCATATAGCCTACACCGTAGACTGTATGAAATGAGACCTTTGCCACGTGCTCATGGATCTTGCCCCGGACCCTGGCCATAAGAGTATCCACCGCGCGGACATCGCCGTAATAGTCCTCGCCCCAGACATTATCGAGAATATCTTCCCGGGCCACAACCTGACCTGCATTCGATACAAGGTAGGCAAGAAGGGATACTTCCCGGGGGGTCATCTTGATCTGCTCTCCTGCTACAGTTACCTCATATGCTTTTGGATTAATGGTGATATTTCCAAGCTGCAGATCTTTGACTTCGGTATGGCTCTGAGATCTTCTAAGGACTGATTTAACTCTTGCCACCATTTCTTTAGAAGAAAATGGCTTGGTAACGTAGTCGTCAGCGCCAAGCTCCAAGCCCACAATCCTGTCGGATTCATCTCCCTTTGCGCTGAGCATGATAATAGGTACATCACTGGTCTTGCGGATTTCCCTGCAGACATCAGTACCGAAAAGTTTAGGAAGCATTATGTCAAGAATAATAAGATCGATGTGTTCCCTGCGGAACACATCCAGGGCTTCCTGGCCATCATAAACAGAGATGACATCATAATTAGCCTCCCTTAAGTAGAGAGTTAATGTCTGATGTACAGATACATTGTCATCACAAAGCATAATGCAAGGGTTACTCATGTACGACCTCCGTTGGCTGCCGGACCTGCAATTCCGGGATCCCCACAGAATTTAAATATCTATGAAAGATTTTAACGCATTTACAGGAAAAAAACAAATGTTGCTTGGCGTTATCAGAGAATAAATTAGTTTTTCACGTGGGTTAATTTAAACAAATGAATATTTGTTGGTAAAAGTACACAAAATAATAATGAAATAATTGTGAAATAACCGAAAACTGCATAAAAAATTTTGATAATTGTGTCACAATTGTGTGTTTGTAGTGTAACAAAGTGTGAATTGAGATGTGATATTCTTTTGTCACGATGTACCACTGAGAAGTGGGGAAAATAATCTAAATTTTAAAAGGAGAAAGATTATGAAAAAAGTATTGGTAGGCATTCTTTCGCTGGCCATGATTGCTTCACTTGCAGCATGCGGCGGATCAAGCACAACAACCACAACGACAGCTGCAGCTGGTGACGCTACAGAGGCAGCTACAGAGGCAGCTTCAGAAGGCGGCGAGACAGAAGCTGAAGAAACAACAGAAGCTGATAAAGGCTCTCAGGAAGAAGGACAGGAGTCAGCAGTAGTTGAGAAGGTTACAATGACTGATACAGCTACACAGACACTTCTTCCATTTGGAACAAGAGCTTCTGTACCTGGAATGTATGAAGTTTACGAGATGCTTTACGAGGCAGATGCATTCACAGGTGAGATGGAAGCAGTTCTTGCTGATGACACAAAGGGCGAATTCGGCGGATACGATCATGAAGAAGGAACAGGCGTTTACACTGTTTACCTTAAAGAAGGCATTCATGATCAGGCCGGTAATGATGTAACCGCTTCAGACGTTGCATTCTCCTACAACTATTCTATCGAGAATGCCGAGAACTCAGGATGGACATCTATCCAGAGCGTTGAGGCAGACGGAGATTACACAGTAGTGTTCACATTTGACGAAGAGCAGACAGCTCTTGGAGCACTTCTTAACGTATTTGCACGCTGTGCAATCGTTACTGAGAAGGCAATGAATGACAGCGCATCAGGACTTGCAACAGAGATGTGCGGAACCGGTCCTTACAAGTTTGTAAGCTATTCAACAGGCGCTGAACTCACAATCGAGGCTGATGACAATTATTGGAACAAGGGAACAGACCGTCAGGAATCTCAGCAGAATGTTAAGACTATCGTTTACGAATTCATCGATGAGGGTTCTCAGAAGGTTAACGGACTTAATACAGGCAAGCTTGACATCGCTCAGGATATGAAGCTTGATGATGTTGCAGATTACGAAGAAGGCGGACAGTACGCAGACCAGTTCTCAGTAGAGAGCATCCTCAACAAGTTCGTTTACTATCTTGCTCCTAACTGTGGAGAAGAGAGCCTTTGTAATGATATCAACCTTCGTATGGCAATCATGTATGCTATCGACAGACAGGGCCTTGTAACAGCGCTTGGCGGAGATTCTTCACCGCTTCCATCATATGCTGTTTCTTACTATCCTGACTATAATATGGTTGACTGGGCTTCAATGGATAACTACAACACTCAGGATACAGTAGATACCGCAAAGGTTAAGGAATATCTTGATAAGTCTAACTACAATGGCGAGACTCTTAAGCTCGTAACACAGGGAGATTCAATGCCTGCTACAGTAATCGCAGCTCAGCTTGCAGCCCAGGGAATCACAGTTGAGGTTTCTGTTCTGGATAACTCTTCACTTCAGACAACAATGCTTGACCCTTCAGCATGGGATCTTACATTCGGAATGATGGCCGGCGATTACAACGTAACAGTATGGGAGCATATGTTCTCTTACGGCAACACAGGTGACGGCGATCATACATCTACATTCATTTATGATGATGAGTGGGAAGAAATGCTTGAGACATGTCTTTCAGAAGAAGGACACACAAGTGAGAACATGGAAGCTTGGTGGCAGCACCTTGTAGATAACGCATATGCAATCGGTTGCTACGCAGCTAACAAGTATACTGTTATCCCTACTAACATGACACAGCTTTACTACGGCGATAAGCTTACTATCCTTCCGGGAGCATGTACATACGCTGAATAATGATCGGTAAAGATTGATTTATCATTAATAATTAGTACGAGAACGAAGCGGCGCTGGTCCCTTTAGGCGGCGCCGCTTCATTTAATCCAAAAGATAAATAATCCTAATGAAAGGATACGATTATGTGGAAATACATACTAAAAAGACTGGTGTGGCTGATTATCATAATCGTCTGTGTTGCGATTGTAATATTTACGATCATGTACTTTGTTCCGGGCGATCCGGCCAAGATCATCCTGGGTTCCACTGCATCGAATGCTGACATAGTTGCCCTCCGTGAGAGGATGGGACTTGACCAGCCGTTCATAGTACAGCTTGGAACATACTTAAAGGATACATTCCTTAAGTTTGACCTGGGCACATCATATACATATAAGATTCCTGTAATCCAGGAATTTGCAACAAGACTTCCAAACACACTGATACTTGGTTTTGCATCTCTTATCCTGCAGATGGTCATAGGAATTCCACTTGGCGTTACTGCAGCCATTCATAGAAACAGCTTCAGGGATCAGGGACTCCTGGTTTTCGCAATGATCTTTATCTCAGTTCCACAGTTCTGGCTGGCACTGATGATGATAGTACTTTTCTCAGTAAAACTCGGATGGCTTCCGCCATACGGACTTGAGGAAGGTGTGATATGCTGGATACTTCCGGTTCTCGCAAACTCCCTGTCAGGCATGGCCATGAATGCAAGGCAGACAAGATCTGCCGTTCTTGAGACCATACGTGCTGATTTCGTTACAACTGCAAGAGCCAAGGGTCTGAAAGAAAGAAGTGTCATATACAAGCACATGCTTCCAAACGCACTTATTCCTGTAATAAACGGTCTTGGAATGCAGCTTTCAATGATAGTCGGCGGATCAGTAGTAATTGAGAACGTATTCACACTTCCGGGAATCGGACAGTTCCTGGTATCCGGAATAAATGCCAGAGATTATCCTGTAGTAAGAGGATCAGTACTGATCCTGGCAATTGTTTCAGCGCTTATCACACTTCTTACAGACCTGACTTATGCCTTTATCGATCCGAGGATCAAGGCCCAGTATATAAACTACGCTAATAAAGGCAAGCATAAGAAAGAAAAGAAAGCAAATGCAGCAGGAAAGGGGGCAGCAGCATAATGAGTGACGCAGCAATTAAAACAGCCCCTGTTAAAAAGAAAAAGAAAGAGACAATGTTTAGACAGGTAATTATGCGTATGGTGCATAACCCTGTTCCGATGATAGGCTGTGTGATTCTGGCGTTGATCATTCTGGCAAGTATATTTGCCAGCGTTATCGCACCGTACAGCCCTGATGCCATGGATTATACTGCATTGAAGGCCGGCCCTTCAGCCCAGCACCTTCTGGGTTGTGATGCGCTGGGACGTGACCTTCTCACCCGTATACTTTACGGCGGCAGGTATTCCCTGCTTCTTGGATTCGTCTGTGCATTCACCAATGCCATCATAGGTGTTATCTTTGGATGCCTGGTAGGCTATGCAGGCGGAGCGGTAGATAACATTGTCATGCGTATATGCGATGTGTGGATGGCAATCCCGGGAATGCTTCTGTGTATCCTGATCTCAGCAGCTCTCGGCGGCGGATTTGTAAATACAGTAATAGCGCTGTCGGTCGGCTCAATACCGGGTTCCATCAGATCTACAAGGTCCATGGCCCTGAAAGAGAGGGAGATGGAATACCTGGAGGCAGCGAAAGCCATGAACTGCAGGCTGCCGAAGATACTTTACAAGCACATGATGCCGAACATCATCGCTCCTACCATCGTAGGTACCACAGGACAGATCGGCGGTAATATCATGCAGGCAGCTTCACTTTCATACATCGGACTTGGAATCCCTTCTACTCTTTGTGAGTGGGGTGCCATGTGTAACGATGGAAAGAATTATATCCTGAACTATCCGCACATGATCATATGGCCTGGAATTGCCATTTTGATCACTGTACTTGCAACAAATCTGATCGGCGACGGACTCCGTGATGCGATGGATCCACGTCTTAAAGACTAAGGAGGTCAAAAAATGAGTGAAAAATTTCTTGAGATAAAAGACCTCGTTGTACAGTACTCATCAGCAAAGAAGATAGTTCATGCGGTAAATGGAGTTTCATTCACCCTGAACAAGGGGGAGACCCTTGGACTGGTGGGAGAAACAGGTGCAGGAAAGACGACAATTGCCAAGGCAATCCTGCGTATCCTTCCTGACCCTCCTGCCAAAATCACAGGCGGTGAGATCTGGCTTGACGGAGAAGACCTTCTGAAGCTTCCTGAAAAGCAGATGCTTCATATACGAGGCAATAAGATCGCAATGATATTCCAGGACCCTATGACAGCCCTGAACCCTACAATGACTGTAGGCGGACAGATAACCGAGGTTGTACGTCTTCATAATGACGTATCAATGGAAGAGGCCAAGGCTCGTACCATAGAGATGCTGGAAATGGTAGGAATCCCTGCAATGCGTTATGCCGAATATCCACATCAGTTTTCCGGCGGTATGAAGCAGAGAGTAGTTATTGCCATGGCTCTGGCATGTAATCCGGCCCTGCTTCTGGCAGATGAGCCAACAACGGCCCTGGACGTTACAATCCAGGCGCAGGTACTTGAGATGATGAAGAATCTGAAGGACAAGCTTCAGACTTCCATGATCCTGATAACACATGACCTGGGAGTTGTTGCAGAAACCTGTGACAATGTTGCAGTCATCTATGCCGGTGAGATCATCGAGTATGGTACGAAGGAAAGAGTATTCCGAAATCCTTGTCATCCATATACTGTAGGATTGTTCAATTCAGTTCCTAATATCAATGATGACAGCGAGAGGCTGAACCCGATCCTGGGTCTGCCGCCTGATCCTACGAATCTTCCTGAGGGCTGTTCGTTCAACCCAAGGTGCAAGAGATGCATGGAAGAGTGCAGAAATGGCGACATGCCTATGATAGAGGTTGAACCTGGACATTTCGTAAGGTGCTGCAGATGTGCAGACGGACACAGTGCATTCGAAGAAGGAAAGGGGGAAAATTAAATGGCATTACTTGAAGTAAACCACCTGAAGAAATACTTCCAGGTAGGTGCAGGCACAAATCACGCTGTTGATGACATAACCCTTTCCATTGAAAAAGGAAAGACAATGGGTGTTGTTGGAGAGTCTGGATGTGGAAAGTCAACTCTTGGCAGAACTATTATCAGGCTTCTTGATGCAACTGATGGTCAGGTACTTCTTGATGGTGAAGACATCACATATGCAAAGGGCAGGCAGTTAAGACAGCTTCGTGAGAAGGTGAGCATTGTTTTCCAGGATCCTTACTCAAGCCTCAATCCGCGTATATGTGTTCAGGACACCATAAAGGAGCCTCTGCAGGAGGCACACCGCTTCAGCCGAAAGGAGATTGCGGAAAAGACTGAGCATCTCATGGAACTTTGCGGAATTGAGGAGCGTCTTCATATGGCATACCCTCACGAGATGGATGGAGGACGCCGACAGAGAGTCGGAATAGCCAGAGCCCTTGCGCTTAACCCTAAATTCATCATGTGTGATGAGCCGGTTTCAGCGCTGGATGTAAGTATTCAGGCACAGGTCATCAATCTGCTGATGGATCTTCAGCAGCAGATGGGGCTGACATACATGTTTGTAACACATGACCTTTCTGTGGTTAAGCATATTTCGGATGACATCTGTGTTATGTATCTGGGACAGCTTGTTGAGACCGCGGATTCCAAGGAACTGTTCAGGCAGCCGCTCCATCCATATACGAAGGCACTGCTTTCAGCGATACCTTCAATAGATCTTGACCATCCTATGCAGAGACTGCAGCTTAAGGGTGAGATCACATCTGCAATCAACCCTAAGCCGGGCTGCAGGTTTGCACCTAGATGTCCATATGCGACAGAAGCGTGCAGCCAGCCGCAGGAGCTTGTGGAGGTTGAGCCAAGGCATTTTGTTTCCTGCTGCAGAGTAAAGGAAATAAATTAATCAAACTTTTAGTAACAGTATCTCCTCCCAATTTGTTATACTGTTAATGAAAATCTTATGACAGTCACCGGGGATTTTCTCCGGTGATTGTTGTATAAGGAAAAACAGGACTTATCGTGTTCAAAGTCTTTGTAATATATAATTTTAAAGGATGATCATGGGATTATTTTCTAAACATGGACAGAAAGTCGGAAATGACATATATGGAATAAAGGGCAGAAAGTTTGAACCGGGTGATTTTGCAAATGACCGCCAGTCGGATTCTCCGGAGACCGGATTCAGACATAATGATCATTATCATAGGTATTTCCGTGGGTATACAGAGGTCAGAAAGGTAAAACCAAACGGAAGAATTTCCATAGAGCGCATTTACACTTCGCCGTGGCAGGTGCTGGATGTGCCGGAACATATGTATTGGCCGGTAAAAATGTTTTTTGTACTGCTTGCCATAATAACGGCTGCAATTTACATCATCGCGACAGCTCAGGCTACTCCAAGCAACAGCTGTTTCTACGTCGCAATTCCCGGAGTCATTGCGGTTGCAGGACTGGTGCTGAATTTTGCAGTATGTCTGATATATCTTTTTACAAAAAGAAGAATGACTTATTATGATAAGAGATTTTCTTCAGGCAGGCTGAAAGTATGTTCGCTGATATGCGCCATTGCCCTGGCAGTTACAGCCCTGGCTAAACTGGTATACATGATCCTGAACGGAGCATTTACCCTGGCAGAGATACTGACGTTTCTGGGAGTATTGGTATCTGCCGGAGTGGCATTTGCAGAAAACAGAGTTGAAAATGGCATGAACTACAGGGAAGAAGATAACACTACTCCTGTGCCGGAAGGAGATACATACGAGATATGGTAAACTCATTAAGAAAAAATTCCTGGATAATAATAGTGCTGCTATGCATTATCGGCGGAACCATCTACTATATGGTAACCGGAGGCGCTGGTTACACCACAGGAACCGACAGTGAAAAGATAGGAATTGTCAGCGGAGATACGTCTTTGTTTGTCTGGTTTGACGACATGGAAAGCGTGACAATGGTTGACATTCCGGAGGATTTTGGCGAAACCGTCGCCGGTGGAAACGGACATAATACGGTGTATGGAACATATAAAAATGAAAAGTATGGCACGTATAACGTCTATGTATATACTAAACAGACTCAGTGCATAGAAATCGTTCATAAGGACGGTGTGGTCCTGATAAATGACTCCTCTGCAAAGAAAACAACGAGCCTGTATAACACTTTGATAGAAAAGACCACAAAGTCCGAAAGTTAAAAGACGTAATAAAGAAAAACATAAAAGAAGAGGAATAAAACATGGGAATCAAATCAGTTACATGTATTACAGATTGTGCACCTCATGGTCAGGTCATATCTGCAGCCGAGCTTGAATATGAAGAGCAGCTGGCAGTTGATGTGGACAGAAATGTATTTTCTGTGGAGTTCAGAAACATTGTAAATGCCAGTGTTCGTGGAAATATTGTAAGACTGGAGCTTAATCCAAATGACAAAACCGCATCTGTAATACCGCAGCCGGAACACATGGGTCCGCCTCCGAAGTCTGAAGGAGAAGAAGAACCACCGAAGAAGCCTGAAGGACCACCTCCTGGAGGATTCCCTGCACCTGTAAGAGAAAGACTTTCTGTAACAGTAGGTCAGCTTAAAAGCATAAAGGCTGCAGATGGAAGCGATATTCCTGCCAGCGGAGCGATTACTTCAGATAAGCTGGTTCAGCCTATAATAGATAATTTCATCCAGGCACCTTTTAAGGACATCAATTATAACCTTTACATTCCGAAGAACCTGGAAGAAGGAAAGACATATCCGCTGGTTACATTCCTTCACGATGCAGGAGTATGCGCAAAAGATCCGTTTGTAGCTCTTTCCCAGGGAAACGGAGCCACCAGCTTTGCTGATCCTGCATGGCAGGCGGGGCATCCTTGCTTCGTTCTGGCACCTTCAATCCCTGATGGAATGGTACTGACCCGGGATGACTTCACCTGTGAGTCTGATGTGGTTGAGGAAGTTAAGGCTTTGATCGATAAGATCGCAGCTGAAAATCCGGTTGATAAGAACAGGATCTACGTTACAGGACAGAGCATGGGCTGCATGACATTTTCGGAGCTTAATGTCCGCTACCCTGAAGCATTCGCTGCCAGTCTCCTTGTGGCAGGACAGTGGAATCCTGAGACCATGGCTGAGGCTTGTAAGAAGTGTAAATTCTGGATCTTAGTATCCCAGAATGATGCAAAGGCATTCCCGGGAATGAATGCAGTAGTTGCAGCCCTCGAGGAAAAAGGGGTTAAGTTCGGCCATTACCACTGGGATGCCAAGGCAGGAGCAGATGTACTGGACAAGGCAGTGAAGGATGCCATGGCCGAGGATGTGGACATGCGCTACACTTATTTTGACGGCAGCAGCGTAGTGCCTTACGGCGAAGATCCAGGCCCGGGAGCAAACCATGTAAATACATGGCCGGTAGTATATGACATTCCTGCTCTTAAGGAATGGCTGTTTGCACAGAGCAAATAACAAAGCGAACATTTGGAATAGAAAATAAATTTTAAGGGGAAAATAATGGCAGAATTAAAAGTTGGTGCCGGAAAGGCCCAAATTCAGTTCAAACAGGAAATGCTTCCTACAGAAGGCTTTGATGGAATACATGACCTTCCGTACGCGGGTGTTGTGGCCATCGATTGCGGCGCAAAGGCAGTACTGGTATCATTAGACCTTGTAATGCTTTCGGACAGCATGATAGCAAAATGCAGAGAAATTGCAGGAGAGGCAACAGATACAGACCCTTCTAATGTATGGATCCATGTAACTCATGCAATCTCAACGCCTCACGAGCCGGGCCCTATGGGACCTCCGGACAAGAGACCGCCTCTTACAGAAAGACATAAAGAACAGATTGCCATGTTCCAGGGTGCCATCCTGGCAGCAGTGGAGGAAGCAGCGAAGAAGGCAGCTTCCACTATGGTTCAGGCAAAGATGGGTTCTGGAAAGACCCAGTGCATGCTGAATGCCAACAGGGATGTAGAGTTTGATGCAGGCTGGTGGATCAACGTGGGTGACGGCCCATCAGATCATACCCTGAATGCCATCAGGTTTGATGACCTTGAAGGCAACATGGTTGCAGCCATATTAAACTATGATATGAAACCATGTACCATCGACAATGCTGAGATGGGACAGGGAAGCAGAAAGATCTGCTCTGACATTTCCGGGATTGGCTGCCACATTCTGGAAGAAAAGCTGGGCGCTCCGGTCATCTATATCATGGGAGCTGCAGGAGACCAGGTGCCTCGTGACATGGCTCTTCTTGAAGAGGTTGACTCTGATGGAAATGCTCATAAGGTAGACAAGGGCGTAGCCTATGGTCTGGAACTGGTAGAAAAATTTACTGAAGAATTTGTAGCGGATGCGGAAAAGGTCATAACAGGAATCAAGTGCAATAAGGAAATGACCCAGGTACGTTTCGGATATGATGAGTTTACCTGGGAAGGCAAGAGACGCGGAAAGATGACACCTCAAAGAGAACAGGTAATGGAGCCTGACAGAGAGGCAAAACTGGACGTAAACGTGCTGGCCATCGGAGATGTGGCATTTGTAGGCTTTAAGCCAGAGGTTTGCTACGCAACATCTAAAGAGCTTAAAGAGGCTTCACCATACAGGACTACTCTTCTTTGCAGCATGATCAACGGCGGCTTTAAGTATATGCCTGACCAAAGCTCATATGACCGCTGCACATGGGAGTCCCAGAGCGCGGGATTAATGCCCGGAGCTGCAGAAAAATTTGTTGAAACTGCCGTTCAGGTCCTTAAAAATGTTGAAAAGAAAGATATAAAGATTGACTTTTCAGTAAAGCATGACAATCTTATCTGCTATGAAGACGGTACACTTCTTCCTTGGGATGAGCCTCACTATGTTGTAAAGCAGATCGCTGATGACGTATGGCAGATTGCCAGCTCAGGAGACTACCATTACCTGGTAGCCGGCGAGGAAGAGGCTATTGCCATCGATACAGGATATGGTGCAGGAAATTTAAGAGAGTTCCTGGAGAATCTGTGCGGCAAGCCGGTAAAGAGGGTTATCAATACACATTACCACTTCGATCACAGTGCAAATGATCCTTATTTTGACAAGGTTTATGCATCGGCCGTTGATATGCCTAAGGTATGCCAGGTATGGATGTACCCAAGCTTTGAAGGAATGGAATTTCCAAGAGATTTCATGACAATGACAGTAGGTGATGGAGATGTCGTACATCTGGATAAAAACAGGGCGCTTGAGATTTTTGAAATCGGTAACCATACACCGGGTGGAATAGCAATACTTGACCGCAAGAGCAGGATACTTTTTACTGGTGATGAGATCATGGGATTTGGAAAAATGCTGAACGGAAGCGTCGAAAAGTTTGCGGCTACCATGGAAAAATTAATGGCAGTCCGCGACCAGTTTGACTACATTGCAGGAGGCCCTGAATACCGTGATGCAGGTATAATTGATGACTTCTATGAGGCATCAAAGCTGATGCTGGCCGGAGAGCGCAGCGAGATGCCGAAGATGGGCGGACCTCGTAAGGGTCCTGAACTTCCGGAGGTTCCGGGACACAAGGTTTACCATTGGAAGGATCCGCACCCTGAAGACAGACCGGGTGGACGTCCACAGGATAAAAAGACCGGGGATGTCGATCCAAAGGGGCCGGGAAAGCCAAACATGAAGTGTTTCATGTACAAGAATTACCGCTTTATGTTCAAGGAGTGACAATAAACATAAACAACCAGTCCGTTTGGACTGGTTGTTTGTGCTTTGCACATAAAGATAATTGATGTTTATCTTTTGGGAATTATTCGGTATAATAAAAAGACTATTTGCAAAGGCGCATGAAGGTATAGACATGACTGAAGATATCATTATCAGGACAATGAGCATTGAGGACTATCCTCAGATGAAGGCACTTTGGATGACTATCAGCGGATTTGGTATCCGCACGATTGATGATTCTCTGGAAGGTGTTACCACGTTTCTTAAAAGAAACCCTACAACCAGTATAGTTGCGGAAAAAGATGGAGAAATCGTGGGAACCATCATGGGAGGTCATGACGGAAGAACCGCCAGTCTGTATCATGTCTGTGTAAAAAAAGAACTGCGCAGACAGGGCATAGGAACTGCTATGGCGGTTGCTGCCATGAGGGCTCTTCAGGCTGAAAAAATAAACAAGATCACGCTTATTGCATATAAGAAAAATGAAATCGGAAATAATTTCTGGCATAAGTCAGGCTGGGTTGAAAGAGAAGATATCAATACCTACGATTTCATATTAAATGAAGAAAATATAACTAATTTCAACGAATAACTTGGTTTGAGCAATATGAAACCTTAGAGCAAAAACTCAAAAGGAAAGGTAAAAAATATGTGCGGAATAGTTGGATTTACAGGTCACAGTCCTGCGGCACCGGTGCTGCTGGATGGACTTGCAAAGCTGGAATACAGAGGATATGACAGTGCCGGACTTGCGGTAAGAGACGGCGAGAATCTGGCACAGGTAGTAAAGGCAACAGGTAAACTTAAGAACCTGATAGAAAAAACTGACGAAGGCAGGGCCCTTCCGGGAACATGCGGTATAGGACACACCAGATGGGCAACTCATGGAGCGCCAAGCCAGACTAATGCACATCCTCATGTCAGCGGAAACTGTACCGGCTCTGCATCAGGAGAAGTTGAATCTGCGGTTGTCGGCGTACATAACGGCATCATCGAAAATTACCAGGAACTGAAAGAGAAGCTTCTGAAGCACGACTATAAGTTCTACAGTGAGACCGACACGGAAGTCGCTGTTAAGCTTGTTGATTATTACTATAATAAGTACAAACTGGGGCCAATTGATGCCATTGCAAAAACCCTGGTTCGTGTGCGTGGATCTTATGCTCTCGAGCTGATGTTTAAGGACTATCCGGGAGAAATCTGGGTCGCAAGAAAAGAAAGCCCGATGATCATCGGAATCGCGGACGGCGAAAGCTACATTGCCTCAGATGTTCCAGCAATCCTTAAATACACAAGAAATGTTTACTATATCGGAAACCTGGAGTTTGCAAAGATCACACCGGGAGAGGCTCACTTTTATGACCTGAACGGTGATGAGATCCAGAAGGAATCTGTAGAGATCACATGGGATGCGGAAGCTGCTGAAAAAGGCGGATACGAGCATTTCATGATGAAGGAAATCCATGAGCAGCCAAAGGTTGTTAATGACACCATTAACAGCTTGCTTAAAGATGGAACGATTAATCTGGACAATGTGGGTATCACAGATGAAGATCTGCAGAAAATCTCCCAGATCCAGATTGTTGCATGCGGAAGCTCGTGGCATGTGGGAATGGCATCACAATATATTATCGAAGATCTTACCCGCATACCTGTAAGAGTAGAGCTGGCCAGCGAATTCAGATACAGAAAACCGATCATCGCACCAAATACACTGGTAATAGTGATCAGCCAGAGCGGAGAGACAGCAGATACTTTGGCGGCTCTCAGACTTGCAAATGAAAGCGGTGCCAGAACCCTTGGAGTTGTAAATGTGGTAGGCAGCAGTATTGCAAGAGAGGCAACGAATGTGCTGTATACGGTAACGGGCCCGGAGATTGCGGTAGCTACAACAAAGGCTTATTCTGCCCAGCTTGCAGCCATGTACTGTCTGACAATTCAGATAGCAAAGGTTAAGGGAACCATCAGCGAAGAGCTGTACAAAAATTATATTGAAGAGATAAAGACCCTTCCTGCCAAGATTGAGAGTATCCTGGATGATAAGGAAAGAATACAGTGGTTTGCCAGCAAGTATGCAAATGCCCATGATATCTTCTTTATCGGACGGGGCATAGATTATGCCATCAGCCTTGAGGGGAGCCTTAAGCTGAAGGAGATAAGCTATATTCATTCAGAGGCCTATGCTGCAGGAGAGCTGAAGCATGGAACGATATCTCTGATAGAAGACAATATTCTCGTTATCGGTCTTCTGACCCAGAGCGACCTTTATGAAAAGACCATCAGCAACATGGTAGAGTGTAAATCAAGAGGTGCATACCTCATGGGGCTTACTAAATATGGAAAATACGATGTGGAAGATGCTGTGGACTTTGCTGTTTATGTTCCGAAGGTTGATGAACACTTTATCGGAAGCCTTGCAGTTATTCCGCTTCAGCTTCTGGGATATTATGTCAGCGTTGCCAAAGGCCTGGATGTGGATAAGCCAAGGAACCTGGCAAAGAGCGTTACTGTAGAGTAATTGAACTTAGGCCAAGGGCAGAAATTGGAGCATAATTTAAATTATTAATGACTGAAATCTTAATGTTTTTACCGGGACACCTGGAAAAACAACAAGATTTCAGTCATTTTTTATAAGCAGCCAAGTGGGAGGAATGCATTGGCATTGATTTCAGTCTTTTTGCGAGTAGCCAAGTTGGGCAGAATGCGCTGACACTGATTATTATTTCCGGTCGGAAAAGAAATACCGGTTTTAAAATCGTCAAAAAGTGCGGATTTAATGAGATTATTCTGCTTGCAGGTCAAGAATGTGAAAAAGTTAAAGACAATACTTGACAAATTAGCAGAGGGTAACTAAAATAACCCCCATGGTAAAAATTGATTTAATTTCAAAAAAAATAATTAGACAATGCAAACTGATACAAATAATGTTTTATCGGTAAATACCGATTTTTTATTGAAATAAAGGTTAGATAAAGCTAACTGAAAAATAACAAATTTGCCTTGGCTAACAAATGAAAATGAAGTCAATAACGGACAAAGATAAAAACAGGTTAAACCAGACAAAGGCGGCAAAAAGTGACAAAAGAGCAATGGCAGGCAATCAAGAATAAAGACAGCGAATACGATGGAAAGTTCTTCTATGTACTGCGCACAACCGGGACCATCTGCAGGCCATCCTGTGAAAAGAAAACCAGCTCGCCAAAGAATGTAATAATTTTTGATACATTCGAGGATGCCGTGGCTGCGGGATATCACCCCTGCAAAAGATGCAGGCCTGAAATGGACGAGTGGAGAGGCGCAAAAAAAGAACTGGCAGAAGCGGCTAAAAAGATAGTAGAGGAAAATTATAAAAATGATTTTTCACTTGAGAACATCGCAGATGAACTTCATATAAACAAGTTTTACCTGGTCAGGACTTTCAAGGAGGTCATGGGGGAGACATTGCTTCAGTGTCACAACCGTATCAGGTGTGAAAAAGCCATGGAAATGCTGAAGACCCCGGAACTTTCAATGTCTTACATCGCTTACGAGACCGGATTTAATTCGGCGTCGCATTTTACCAGGGTCTTTGGTAAGGCCGCCGGAATGACTCCATCCCAGTACAGGAAAAATTATCTGGAAAGTCTGGATGACTAAAAATTATAAGGGGTCGGAGAACTAAGAAAGAAGGAATACATGAAATCACGTTTAAGTTACATATTAGGGATCGCAGCTGCGCTCGTCAGCATTTTTCTGATGCTGGGGATAAAACTTATTTTCCCGGCATGCGGCATGCATGACGACGGAACATATTCATCCTGCCATACGGCATCACAGGTCATTTGGTGGATGGCTTTGGCAATGGCGGTTATCTGGATCCTTTTTACCATCATTAATAACAGGATAATAAGTACCGTCATCAGTGGTGTAAGCATACTGGCAGGCATATTCTGCGCCTTGATTCCAGGTACAATAGTAAACCTTTGCATGATGCCGACAATGAGATGTCAGAGCACTATGAAACCATTTGTTATTGCATGCGGGGCGGTGGTAGCTGTACTCAGTATCATCAATCTTGTAATCTGCCTGAAAGGTCGGGAAAAGCATGAAAAATAGCATTGCTTACAAAAATCTGGCGCGGAAGCCGGGCAGAAGTGCTGCGCTGATAATACTTGCCGCATTTTTGTGTTTTGCTGCACTGGCAGGCTCGCTTTTTATATCCGGTCTTAAAAGCGGGCTTAGTTCACTGGAGTCAAGGCTGGGAGCGGACATAATGGTGGTTCCGTACGAAGCAACCAGCAAGGGAACGCTTTCGGACATGATAATGCAGGGAAATCCCGGATATTTTTACATGGACAGCTCAATTGCTGATGAGGTAGCAGAGATTGAAGGAATAGAACAGATGTCATGTCAGTTCTATCTGGCAAGTACCAGTTCCGGCTGCTGCAGTGCGGCCGTACAGATCATAGGCTTTGATCCGGAAACGGATTTTACTATTCTGCCGTGGGTTAAGCATACATACAAAGATGAACTGGGCTATATGGAGATATTAGTTGGAAATGACCTTAATGCATTTCCGGGAGATGTACTTACCTTCTACGGCGAAAATGTGACGGTGGCAGCAAGGCTTGATAAGACCGGTACATATCTTGATACAGCTGTTTATGCATCTGAAGAGACCATTAAGACACTGATAAACAGTTCCATGGAAAAGAAACTGGTTAATTTTGATGGGTTGGATCCGGATAATGTCATCTCCTGCATAATGATAAATGTGGCTGAAGGATATACAGTTGAAGATGTGCTTAATGACATTAATCTGCATGTCCGCAAAGTCGAGGCGATAAAGACCTCTGATTTTCTGGCAGATGTATCTGTGAAACTTAAAGGCGTCACATCTGTCATAGGATGGCTCGTTGTGGCTGTGTGGATACTGGCAGTTGCCATAATGGTGCTGGCTTTTGTGATGATCTCCAACGAGAGAAAGAAAGAATTCGCTGTTTTGCGTGCTGTGGGAGCGTCAAGAAGGAAGCTGGCAGGGATACTTTTAGAAGAGGGGCTGATGGTCAGCTGCCTTGGAAGCGTAATAGGTGCGGCTGTTGCAGTCTGTGCGGCACTTCTATTATCGGGAGTCATTGAAAATTCACTGAACATGCCATTTCTGCTTCCGGGTGCGGCAGGCTTCATTGCCATGACTGCAGGTTCAATTGCAGCTTCAATTGCAGCCGGGTCTTTGTCTTCCGGTATCAGCGCATGGCGTATCAGCGGTATTGACACAGCAGTAATACTCAGGGGGGAAAACTAAATGAAGATAAGATTAGAAGGAGCCTCCAAAGAGTTCATAAGACAGGGAAGAGGAAGCAATGTGCTGGTTGCTGTTGCTGAAGCCAATCTGGAGCTGGAAGAAGGGAAAGTGACAGCGCTTTCAGGCCCTTCGGGAAGCGGAAAAAGTACACTCCTCAATATGATGGCCGGACTTTTGCCGCCGACAAAAGGAAAGGTGCTGCTGGACGATAAAGATCTGTACAGTCTGGACGATAGTGAACTTTCAAAAATCAGAAATAAACACATCGGCATCATACCACAGGGACAGAGTGCGCTTCAGGCACTTACCGTACTTGAAAATGTAATGGTTCCGTACATCCTGTATAACAAAGCAGCGGGAAAAGAGTATGAGGAAGTAAAGAAAAGAGCGGAGGAATTGCTTGCCCTGGCTGGGATGGAAGAGCTCAAAAATGTCATGCCGTCTGAACTTTCGGGGGGAGAACTGAGGCGCATGGCTGTGTGCAGGAGCATGGTGCTGAAGCCGGAGCTAATCATGGCGGATGAGCCAACCGGAGACCTGGATGAGGAAAACACTGAAATAGTGATGAAGTTACTCAAGGGTAATGCAGAAAATGGAAGCACAGTCCTGGTGGTGACTCATGACAGTCAGGTATATGAATATGCCGATAAAGTGCTTGAAATGCGAAAAGGCATAATATCGGATACTGCTGAAAAATCATAAGTCCTGATATGGAAGAAAAAAGACAATTAACGTTGGTTAGCCGGGGCAAACAAGTCAATATTGATAAAAAAATCAAAAATAGAATGTCAATATCAAGAAACACGTGAGCGAATACACGTGTATAATAACCACTTGTCAGAATTAGCAAAGGCTAACTTTGAACTTGGGCCGGAAACCTGGAAAAGAGAACTTTATGATACAGAAAAATAACTTTTCTAAAAGAATAAAAGCCCTGATCGGTGTAGTACTGGTATTTGTCATGGTAGTTGCAATGAGCTGCATGACATTTGCTATAGATGAGAACTATGTATACTACGAGACCTGGGATGAATACAAGGAAGCTAATGGTATTCAAAACGACAGCGAGCTGGACTGGCAGCACAAAGCCGAGATCATCTGCGACGTACTTGATTACGCTGTCAAATGTTTTGAAGAAGGTGACCTTGATACAGCTTATAAAGCAGTAAATAACGGCGGCTACTATGGCTATTATGAGATCACCGGATTCGAAAGAACCATGAATGGTGTATCGGGTGCCAGAGTTTCAGAGGTTGAGCTTCAGTTCAAGACAACCAGAAAGGCTGCCAGCACAGATAAAGGCAAAACAGTAGATGACATCGATGAGTTTAAGGCAGAGGTTGAAACCCTTAAGGGAATGCTGAGGGAAGATGCCTTGTCACTGGATGGAGGCGTAAAGGATGCTGATATCTATGGAGATGACGCATCAGGAAGCACATCTACGGATTCATCTTCGACTGATTCGTCCTCGTCTACAAGTGCCACTGCACTGATATTTACAGCTTCTTTCTCGATCATTCTCCGTGAAGGATTTGAAGCTATCCTGATCGTTGGCGCTATTATCGCTTATCTTCAGGTTTCTGCCGGAGATGACAAAAAAGAAAAACGCAAAAAAGCAATGCCGGTTTATATCGGGTCCTTAGTCGGCATCGTTGCCAGCTTTGGTCTTGCATGGCTTCTCAATGCCATCAAGCTTGCCAATACAGCCTCACAGGAGATCATCGAGGGCGTTACAGCTTTGCTGGCAGTATGTGTTCTTTATTACGTCAGCAACTGGATGCTGTCAAAGTCTGAGACCGATGCATGGGTTGGATATATCAAGAAAAAGACAACTTCTTCTTCAGGAAAAGGCTCAATGTTCGCACTGGCGTTCACCGCATTCCTGGCCGTATTCAGAGAGGGAGCTGAGGTAGTTTTGTTCTACCAGCCATACCTTTCCACAGAATATGCTGACTACCAGGGAAGTCTTTGGGCAGGATTCATTATCGGAGCAATATGTCTGGTGATCGTTTACCTGATCATACATTTCCTGTCGGTCAAGCTGCCGATCAAGCCTTTCTTTACCGCAACAAGCATACTGATGTTCATAATGTCCATCTCATTCCTGGGCGCAGGTATCAAGGAATTGATTGAGGGTGACGTCATAGACATGACTTCACCAACATGGCTGCAGTGGATTCCGTCAAATGATGTGATGGAAGTCCTGGGTATCTATCCTGTACTTGAAACATTGATCCCACAGCTGATCCTGCTGATCGTTACAATAGTGATCTTCGTTATCCAGACAAAGAAGAACAGAAAGATCCATGCGGAGGCAGAGGCCAGAAGGGCCGCAGAAAGAGCTGTGAAGGAAGCCGAGGAAAAGAAGGCAAGAGAAGAAGCTCTTACGGCATATATTAAAAACGTTGTAAACAGCGTTCTGACAGAAAAAGGCCTGACAGGCGAGACCGCCGGTGAGGCAGCTGAGGAGGCCGCAAATCTTATTACAGACGCAGCCGGAGATGTCATAACAAATGCCGGAGACGTGGCACTAAACAGTTAATTACAAATCCGATTTGATTTGATAATTATAAAAAAGTAATTCATATGGAGGAAATTATGAAGAAAAGAACAGTAGCACTTCTTGTAGCAGCTGTTGCAGCATTTGCTCTCGTAGGATGCGGAAGCACAAGCACAGAAACAACAACAGCAGAAGCTACAACAGCAGAAGCAACAGATGCAGTAGTAGAAACAGAAGCAGCTGACGACGGTGCAGCAGGATTCCAGGAGACACCTATCTTCGAGGATGTAGAGCTTGCAGATCTCATCAACCTTTCAGCAGTTTACTTCCAGCCAGTACCAATGGCTCCGGATTATGAGACTATCGAAGGTTACGCATTCCATCTTGAGGCTGATATCTCAGCTCTTGAGAACGAGCTTGGATACGGTGTTGGTGACTGGATCCCATATCTGACAGTTGATTACGCTATCACAGATGAGAATGGAGAGGATGTTGCTTCAGGAACATTCATGCCTATGTCAGCTTCTGACGGCCCTCACTATGGTGCAAACGTTAAGGAAATCCCTGACGGAACTTACAGTGTAACATTTACAATTCACAGCCCTGCTGAGAATGGATACCAGATCCACTCTGACTCAGCTACAGGTCCGGGAAAAGTTCTTGATGATTACTTCAACGGCGAGAACCTCACATACACATATGAGGGATGGGATTATCTTGCACAGGAGTGGTAAGAGCCCTTGCACGGCACTGTTTTAACGCCGCCTGCGCCATGTAACCACAGGCAAAGGTTAAGTTTGAAACCAAGATTTAATTTATCTTTAGACGTGAAGCAGTGTCTGGGCCTTTCGGCCCGGCACTGCATGTCGTGTCTTAAGAGGAAAGAGGAAAAATCGTGCTTAAGTACTTAGCAGATTCAGTCATACAGATAGCCACAGTCATGATCCTTATCGGTGCGATAATGGGTTATGTTAAGGCTGCGTACGGCACGAAAGCCGGAAAACTGATGCTGATCAGCGTCGGGGCCGGTACATTGGGCGCCATCTTAATGGCAATACTTAAGACTGCGACAGATATGCTGGATACAGGTGCGTGGAACCTGAGAATATATATTGCTTCTTTTGCGGCATTTGTCCTGTTTATCGTGTTCACAGCATTAAAGAAAGTCCTGAAGAAGCTGGAGGCATTGCTTCCTTGTATCATGCTTGGAATACTGATATTCCTCCACATGGTTTATTCTTATTCAGACTTCTTTGTTTTCCCCAATACCATTATGCTGACAGAGGATTCTGTTATTTCGACAGTATTCCTTACGAAGATGGCGGGTGTGGTTCTGGGATTTATCATTACGCTCGTAATGGCGTTTGCTGCGCACCGCAGTTTCCGGAAGCTCAAAAGAACAGAAGGACTGGTTCTTATAATCCTGGCACTTCTCGTTACCCAGGTTAAACAGGTTGCAGCGGCGTTCAGCATCATGCTGGCAAGAAGAATCCTTTCTTCTAATCATGTACTGTTTACCGTTGCCAAGTTCTCAAATAATAACAGCAATCTGTTTGTTTATCTGACAATGGCTGTACTTTTCATTGCAGTACTGCTGCTTCTCATAAGAAGCGCACATGTTAATGAGCCATACAGCAACCCTGCGCAGCACAGAAAGATCATCTTCAAATGGAGAATGATCAGACGTTGGTGTGTTACAGCGATAGTTACAATAGCAGTCAGCGTATTTACAATGACTGTTATTTATGAAATAGCAAATAAACCTGTCGAACTTTCCCCTATTGAGGAGTGTGAGATAAAAGATGATGCTCTTTATATTCCGTTTGAACAGGTTGAAGACGGACATCTTCACAGGTTCGGATATGAGAGCGAAAACGGCATAACGATCAGAGTTATTGTTATCAAGAAGCCGAATTCATCGGCTTACGGAATAGGTCTTGATGCGTGTGACATATGCGGAGAGACAGGTTACTATGAAAAGGACGGAGAGGTTGTCTGCAACAAGTGCGATGTTGTAATGAATATCAACACCATCGGCTATAAAGGCGGCTGCAATCCGATTGTAATAGATTATCAGATATCCAATGGACATATCATAATACCGGTAGAAGGTCTGTTGGAGCATGAGTCGGAATTTAAGGGGTGATAGTATGTTTTGGAGAATGGTACGCGGAACATTACTGCGTCAATGGAAAAAAATGTTGATGATCGCCCTTACAATTGCCCTGGGAGCTTCACTTTGCACAGCGATGCTTTCAGTAGTACTGGATGTAAAGGACAAGGTCAATCAGGAACTTAAAGCTTACGGAGCAAACATTACCGTTGTTCCAAAGCAAAGCTCTGTAATAAGTGATCTTTATGAGCTTGATGATACCGGAAATTCGGGTGCATACCTTAAAGAGGATGAACTGGGACTTATTAAAACAATTTTCTGGGCCTTTAATATTGTGGATTATGCTCCGTTTGTAAACACAAAGGCGGTTATCGACAACAATAATGAATACACAGTGGTAGGCAGCTGGTTCAACCATCATATGGCTCTTCCTACGGGGGAGGAACTTGATGCGGGAATGAATTCCCTTAGAAGCTGGTGGGATATCAATGAAGGCCAGTGGATCGACGAGCAGACCATGGACAGCAATGTCTGCATGGTAGGCTGCAATGTGGCTGAAGCCGAAGGAATAGTGCTGGGAGACATGCTTCACTTTGACGGAAGTGAGGGCGAGGGTGACTATAAGGTAGTCGGAATATACGATGCCGGCGGCGATGAAGATGACCAGGTATTCATGATGCTGGACGAAGCCCAGAATCTGGGCGGCCTGGACGGCTGCATCGACAGCATTGAGGTCAGCGCGCTGACAACACCTGATAACGAACTGGCAGTAAAGGCTGCAAAGGATCCAAGCTCGCTGTCCATCGCACAGTATGAGATCTGGTACTGTACGGCTTATGTCAGCTCAATCTGTTATCAGATCCAGGAAGTTATCACAGATTCCGTGGCAACAGCCGTAAGGCAGGTGGCAGAATCTGAAGGAACCATTTTGGATAAGACTCAGCTGCTGATGATACTTATCACCATCCTAAGCCTGGTGGGTTCAGCCCTCGGTATATGCAATCTTGTTACAGCCAGCGTCATGGAGCGAAGCAGGGAGCTTGGACTTATCAAGGCTCTTGGGGCATATAACGGTTCTGTGATCGGTCCGGTCCTTACGGAGATCATGATAACCGCAGTAATCGGCGGAGTAGTCGGGTTCTTTGCAGGAATGGGATTTGCTCAGATCATCGGTCAGAGCGTATTCGGCTCATCCATAGAGATCAGGCCGATGCTGATACCGATCGACATATTCCTGATACTTATTGTTACTCTTGCGGGCTGCATTCCGGCCTTCAGGACAATTTTGAAACTGGAACCGACTGTGGTTCTGCATGGAGATTGATGCTATGAAGAAAAAAATGTTCTTACGTATGATCACAGCCTCCCTTATAAGGCGAAGATCAAGAATGCTCATAGCATTACTTGCTATAGCAATAGGTGCCACCATACTGTCAGGACTGATGACAATTTACTTCGATGTTCCGAGGCAGATGGGAGCACAGTTTAGAAATTACGGAGCAAACATGATATTTACTCCTACTGATGAGTACTTTACATCGGAAGATCTTGAGCAGGGATTGTCTTTGATAGCTTCCGATGATCTGATCGGAGCAACACCGTTCAGATACGAAAACATCAGGATCCATGAGCAGCCTCTCATGGCCGCAGGAATTGACATGGAAAGCGTATCGAAGACAAGTCCGTACTGGTCTATAGATGGAGAGATGCCAAGTGCAGCCCATCAGATCCTGGTGGGAGAAAACGTGTCTGAAGACCTGAATTTAAATGTGGGCGACCAGATCTACGTTTCCTACACGCCTGAGGCTGCGGATAGTGAAGATTCAGAAAATGAAGAGGCAACGGAAGCTGCAGATGAAGCTGATACAGAGGATGCGGATGAAGAAACAGAGTCCTCAGATGATGAGATTGTTCTCGACAATGAGATCATATTCACTGTAAAGGGTATCCTTAATACAGGCGGCAGTGAGGAAGATTATGTCTATATTTCCATGGAAGACATGGAAGAACTGACAGAAAAGACCGGAATGATCGCCCTGACTGAGATAAGCGTTTCGGCCACGTCTGATGAGCTTAATGCTTATATGGAAAGCATAACCGAAAATGTTCCGCAGATAAAGGCAAGCCTGGTAAAGAGAGTTACTGCTTCGGAAACATCGGTTCTTTCAAAGCTTCAGATGCTGGTGCTTCTTGTAACCGTGATAGTCCTTGCCCTTACCATGATCTGCGTTGCAACCACAATGACAGCAGTTGTTACAGAAAGGCGTAAGGAGATAGGTCTTAGGAAAGCCATAGGAGCTACAGATAAGAGCATAATGGCTGAGTTCATGGGTGAAAGTCTGCTGCTTGGCGGTATAGGAGGAATCCTTGGAGCTGTAGTTGGATTTATCTTTGCCCAGGTGGTAAGTGTGAATGTATTTGGAAGTTCCATTTCGTTCAGACCGCTGCTTGCCATAATCACGGTAATCGTATCAATACTGATCACGGCAATTACCTGCGTATTCCCTATCAAGAGCGCAACCAAGGTAGAGCCTGCACTGGTACTTAAAGGAGAATGATCATGAGTCTTTTGGAACTTAAAAATGTATATAAAATTTACGGAGATTTAAATGCCCTGGATGACATCAACCTGAAGGTCGAAAAGGGTGAATGGCTGTCGATCATGGGACCTTCCGGATCCGGAAAGAGTACCATGATGAACATTATCGGCTGCATGGATAAGCCGTCTAAGGGCGAGGTGCTTTTGGACGGAGTTGACATTGCTAAGGAAAGTTCAAAAAATCTTACTCTCATCAGAAGAGATAAGATTGGTCTGATCTTCCAGCAGTTCCACCTGGTTAATTATCTGACCGCATTGGAAAATGTCATGCTTGCCCAGTATTATCACAGTGTTCCGGATAGGGAAGAAGCCATGGCTGCCCTTGACAGAGTAGGTCTTGCAGACCGGGCAAAGCATTTGCCGAGCCAGCTTTCAGGCGGCGAGCAGCAGCGTGTATGCGTAGCGCGTGCCCTTATTAACTATCCGGAGATCATCCTTGCCGATGAGCCTACAGGAAACCTGGATGATAAGAATGAGGAAATCGTAGTTGACCTTTTCAACAAGCTTCATTCAGAAGGAACCACACTTATAGTTGTAACTCATGACCCAGAGGTTGCTGAAGTTGCACAGCGAAGAGTAGTCCTTAAGCATGGTAAACTGGTGGAGGAGACAATTAACCCTAACTTTACCGGAAAAATTAAGTTATAATAACAAAAAACGGAGATAGAAATATGAAGAAGCTATTTGTGATAACGCTTGCGGGCCTGCTGTGTGCGGGTATTCTTGCAGGATGCGGCGGCAGCCAGAAAACTTATGCTGACGGAACCTACGAAGGCAAGAGCAGTGTATATGAGAACAATGATGGAACCGATGACGGAAACGGCTACGGTGTTGTGACAATCACCATTAAAGATGGAGCAATCACCGAGTGCACATATCAGACTTATGAGACTGATGGAACACTAAAGGATGAGGATTACGGCAAACAGGATGGTCAGATTGCCAATAAGGATTACTACACAAAGGCTCAGAGAGCAAATGCTGCGTGCGCGGAGTATGCGACTCAGCTTATTTCCAGCGGTCAGATTGACGATGTGGATGTCATCAGCGGAGCTACCATTAATTATGATGAGTTCAAGGAAGCTGTAGATGCTGCCCTTTCACAGGCTGAAGTAAAATAATAATGAAATTCCTTAGAGTATTAAAACATATAGGAATAATTGCAGCGGGAGTTGTATTGGTCATTGGTGTGCCTCTTTGGTGCACCGGCTATATAACCTCGCTGTTTTCATCTGATGCAGACATAGTTTCCAGCGCCTCGGTCATTGTAGACCAGCCCTCGGGAGAGTTTGTTGTGTTGATAAACAAGGCTATTCATACCAATGAAGAAAATCTTGAAAAATGGGTAAAGTATTTCAGCGGAGATGATGACGACGAGATACTTATCATTTTTGAAGATATTTCATGCTCGGTAGCAGAGGGGGATGCCACGGGGGTTAATATGGCCGAGAGCTTCCAGAGCCGCCTAGGAACCAGCAGTACAGGGCTTAACCAGATGGAAATTGAAGAGGCAGATGCAACGCTTCTGGCATCCAGGGCAGATAATGGAAAATTTGATGTGATCATCATGTCAAAGGAATATGCAGATGCGTACAATCTGCAGACGGCTTATACGGATAATGTTGAAGTTGTAGAAATCAGGGGGGTTTCATAAATGAGAAAAGTTAATTCCATAGTGGGACCGGTCATAATAATCCTGTTTCTGATCCATGCAATTTCAGGTGCATTCCAGCTTTTCGGGATAATCCCTGGCGGCGAAACAGTCCGGGAGGTGCTCTCGTACATAATGGTGGCAGCAGTGGCGCTCCACATGTTTATAGGCATTAAACTGACCTTCGATACAATGCTTTCATGCAAAAAAAGCGGCAGATCATATTTTAAAGGAAACGAACTGTTCTGGATTCGCAGGATCAGTGGATTTGCCCTGATACTTTTTATAATTTATCACATGTGTGTATTTATGAGCACAGATGGTGAGGTGTTCAGGCTTAATAACTTCGGTGCGCTCCAGCTGACCGCACATATCCTGCTGACGTTGGTGATGGTGCTTCATCTTCTGATGAACATCAAGCCGCTTTTTATGGCACTGGGCATTGCAAACAGAAAATATCTGATAGATGTGATAATAATCCTGGCAGCGGTATTGCTTCTTTGCGCCGCAGGTTTCATTGTTTACTATTGCAGGTGGAATATTTCCTGGAGATATGGAGGCTGACTGTGAGCATTAATGTAATTGGTGCCGGGCTGGCCGGGCTTTCAGCAGCCATTACCTTGGCACGGGAAAATATAAAATGTAATCTGATATCCCTGCTTCCTTCCGAAAGGGCCCAGTCGGTTCTGGCCGAAGGCGGGATCAACGGCGCCCTGAACACGATGGGAGAGGATGATAAGCCGGAATATCATATGGCAGATACCCTTAAGGCAGGTGTGTATATTGCAGACGAAGAAGCTGTCCGGGGATTAACCGAAAATGCGCCGCTGATCCTAAAGGAAATGAAGAGACTTGGGGTACCGTTTAATCTGAAAAACGAGCAGATCCAGCAGAGAAACTTTGGAGGGCAAAAGAAAAAACGTACGGCCTACGCCAAAAGCAGCACGGGAAAAGTGCTGATGACTGCCCTGATAGATGAAGCCAGAAAATATGAGGCAGGCGGGTTAATTACAAGATTCGATCACCACGAACTGGCAGACCTTTTAAGTGAAAGCAGCGAAAAAGGATTATCCTGCAAAGGAGTTGTGATCCGTGATACATATACTGATGAGATCAGTGTGTTTTCGGGCACAGTTATCCTGGCAATAGGCGGGATGAATGGGATTTTCCCCGGCAGAACCACGGGAACTGTGACCAATTCCGGCGATGCCGCGGCTCTTATGTTTTCAAAAGGGGTGCGTTTCAGTAACCTTGAAATGATCCAGTACCATCCCACCACAATAGGTATCGCAGGAAAAAGATGCCTTGTCAGCGAGGCTGCCAGAGGCGAAGGCGGAAGGCTTTACATAATGCGCGGCGGCGAAAAGTGGTATTTTATGGAAGAGAAGTACCCGGAGCTGGGTAATCTGATGCCAAGGGATGTGGTGGCCAGGGAGATGTATTTTGTATCCCATAGGAAAGAGTGTGAAAATCAGGTGTGGCTGGACATGCATCATCTTCCGAAGGAAACCTGGGAGAAGAAGCTTCCGGACCTGAGGGCAGAGGTTATCCATTACCTGGGAATAGACCCAGTACGGGACCCGATTCCTGTAACACCGGGTATCCATTATTTCATGGGCGGCATAGATGTAGATATACATCACCGCACAAATGTGGAAAATCTTTATGCAGCAGGAGAGTGCTGCAGCCAGTACCATGGCGCTAACAGACTCGGAGGAAATTCTACCCTTGGAGCCATTTATGGTGGGAAAGTTGCAGCTTCAGATGTGGCTTTAAGGATAAAAAACGGTGAACTAAAAGATGAGCCTTGGGCAGTAAATGCGGAGAAATGTAAAAAAGATTTTTCTCCGGCATCACCTGCGGATATAGAAAATATAAGCAGCATACTGCTTGAAGCTTTGGGCATAGTCAGGTGCGAGGAAGAGCTGGCCGCATCCTTGAGGAAGATTGAGACGCTTCTTGAGGAAGAAAAAACCAATGAAAACGGAAACAATAAGCTTTATAACAGGCTGCTTCTGGCAAAGGCAATGCTTGAGGGCGCACTTTTAAGGAAAGAAAGCAGAGGCGCCCACTACAGGAGCGACTTCCCCGAGACAAAGGATGAGTTTAAAGGCTCTACAATCTCCGAATATAACCGGGAACAGAAGGAAGTTCTTACAAGTTTCAGAAGGATTTAAACATGGAATATGTTTTTGACATATTAAGAAGAAAATCGAAGGACAGCAATCCCTACCATCAGCGGGTCCGTTTCGCTACGGAAGATTCAAATGAGACGGTGGCTACTGCCCTGACAAAAATAAATAACAGCGGCGGATATATCGACGAGGAAGAAAATCCGGTTACATACATCAGATGGGAGGCGGGGTGCCTTCAGAAAAGGTGCGGAGCCTGCGCCATGGTGATAAACGGCGCTCCGGCCCTGGCCTGTGACAGTTTTCTAAAGGCGTTTGCAGGAAGAAAAAAGACGGCTGTCACGATTACCTTGGAGCCCCTCGGGAAATTTCCTGTAATTGCAGATCTGGTAGTTGACAGGAAGATACTTCAGGAAAACCTTAAAACTTTGAAGGTCTGGAGCGGCGAGTCGGGAGAAGTTAAGGAAAAAGACCTGGACAGAGCATATGATGCGGCCCTGTGCCTGCAGTGCGGGTGCTGCCTGGAAGCCTGTCCGAACTTTTATCCCGAAGGTAAATTTTTCTCTGCAGCGGGATTTGCACCCCAGGCCAGGCTGATAACTTCCCTTTCCAAAGAAGAACGCGCAGATATCAGAAAGACTTACAGTGAGCATATATATGAAGGCTGCGGAAAGTCGCTGGTCTGCGCCAGGGTATGCCCGGCAGGACTTGACCTTGACAGACTCCTTAGCCGTTCGAATGCCATTGAAATCTGGAAAAGATAATTATAGATGAGACTAAAGAACTGCCGTAAGATCATAATGTTCGTTTGTGCAGCTGCTCTTTACCTGGGGGCAGCTGCTTTTATCATTACAGGCTGCAGCTCGAAAGAAGATAAATATCATTTAAGTGAGGACCGGGCGTTTAACCTGACCAATACGGATGAAGTTGTGGAGACCATAAGATCAGGACTTAAAGGCAGGGCAAAATCCATAACCATAAGTGTGAAACTGGAAGGGGAATACATGGATGATATCAGTTCGTTTATCGGTGAACTGATGAGCATGGCACAGGAGCATACCGGTGTCCCTGATGAAGGGGACTACATCAGATATCAAATGGGCGGCTACACATTTACCTACGGTCACGAGGCAGCAGAGGGCGGATTCAGATATGACATTATCATAACTCCGGATTATTACACTCCTTTAAAGGAAGAAACTTCTGTAAATGATGAAGTAAGGAATGTAATAGAAGAGCTGAATCTTTCTCAGGAGGCTTCGGATTACGATAAAGTGTTGGCAGTATACGATTATCTGGCAGACAGGGTCCAATATGATTTCGTACATAAAAATAATGAGTATTACCATAAAAAATCTACAGCCTACGGTGCACTTATCAACAAACGCGCCTGCTGTCAGGGGTATGCTGTAGCAATGTACAGGCTCCTCCTTGAGCTTGGTGTGGACTGTCGGGTAATTACCGGAAAGGGCATCAGCGAGGACGGCGTAGAGGACCATGCATGGGTAATCGTATGCATTGACGGTAAGTACTATAACGTGGATCCGACCTGGAACAGGAATCTGGTAGAACAGGATTATTTTCTTAAAAGCGATGAAGACTTTACTGACCACATCCGGGCAGAGGAATTTGATACAGATGAGTTCAGGCAGATTTATCCGATGGCTGAGATGAGCTGGTGAGTCTGTAAAACGTGTTGGAATCTCTTGATTTTGCCAAGGTGACTGAAATCTTAATACTTTTAGGAAGATCGCTGGAAAAATGTTGAGATTTCAGTCACTCGGAAAATATTGGCGCGTACATATATGGCGTAGGCAGCAAAGGCTTTCTGAAATGCAGGGTGTACTTCCAAATTAAACCTGAATATGCTAATATAGCCCTTGTTTATTATAATAATCTTGAATAAGTGACTGAAATCTTATTGTTTTTAGCCGGGACTGATGAAAAACTGCAAGATTTCAGTCAGCAGGCTAAGCAAAATTGTATAGTGAGCCTGAAGACAAAGTAAAATAATAATTAGTCGCTGGTAAATGAATTTGTGACAAAAGGGTACGTCCCAAAAGGCAAATAAAGAGAAAAAAGGAACACAACATGAGCAGAAGAACGGAAAAAGATAATATCAATATAGCAATCCTGGGAGCCGGAACCGTAGGCGGCGGTGTTTATAAGCTGGTTAACCAGATGCAGGATGAAATTAAATACAGGACGGGAGCAACCGTTACCATTAAGAAGGTACTGGTGAGGGATGCTTCCAAAGAGAGACCGGGATATGACAGAAGTGTTCTCACAGACAGCTGGGATGAGATCATTTCCGATGAAACGATAGATGTTGTAGTGGAACTGATGGGAGGCATTGAGCCTGCGAAAACTTATGTGCTCCAGGCTTTGAATGCAGGTAAACAGGTTGTCACTGCAAACAAGGACCTGCTGGCTGAATACGGCGAAGAGGTGGGAGCCGCAGCTGAAGCTAATGGAGCCGACATTCTCTTTGAGGCAGCAGTGGCAGGAGTTATCCCGATCATCAGACCATTGAAGCAGAGCCTTGCCGGAATCGAGATCAGCGAGATCATGGGTATAGTTAATGGAACAACAAATTATATCCTGACAAAGATGAGCGAGACCGGAATGAGCTACCAGGAAGCATTGGCAAAGGCTACGGAGCTGGGATATGCCGAGGCAGATCCTACTGCAGACGTAGAAGGCCTCGATGCCGGAAGAAAAGTGGCCATCATGGCGTCAATCGCATTCCATTCAAGGGTTGTCTTTGGCCAGGTATATACCGAAGGAATTACAAAGATCACTTCCGAGGACATCAGGTATGCCAAAGAATTCGGTTATGTCATAAAGCTGCTGGGTGTTGCTAAAAACACAGAAAGCGGAATAGAAGTAAAGGTTCACCCAATGCTGATACCGGAAGACCATTCCCTGGCAGCTGTAAGGGATGCATTTAATGCGGTATTTGTTCACGGTGAGGCCATGGACGATGTAACCTTCATGGGAAGAGGAGCCGGAGAAATGCCGACCGCTTCTGCTGTAATGGGAGATATCGTGGATGTCTGCAGGGATATTGTATATGACAGCTGCGGCAGAGTGGGCTGCAATTGCTACAAAAAGCTGCCTGTAAAGAAGATTGATGAGTGCGAAAGTAAGTTCTTCCTGAGAATCCAGGCAGAAGACAGACCGGGCGTACTTGCAAACATTGCAGGTGTTCTTGGAAATAACGGTGTTTCCATTGCCCAGGTTGTTCAGAAGACCAGAAAGGGAGAGTCCGCAGAGCTGGTTATCATCACAGATAAGGTCTGTGAGAGAAACTTTAACGATGCGGTAGAAGTGTTCAAGTGCATGTCGGTTGTTAAAGAAATTTCCGGCGTGATCAGAGTATATTAAAAGTATTCTTTGACTTATAAGCGTAAAAATAGTAATATCTAGAGGGAAATTGCGTATTTTCGCGGAAAATATTTGAGGTAAATCGGAGGTAATACAATGAGAGAGGTTGAGACCGTAAGACAGCAGTATGTTAACGATCCACATTATTTCACAGGCGACTATGGTCAGGGATTCCTTATTAAGGATCAGACAGGTGCTGTTGTAGAGACAGCTCCAACACCAGAGCAGGCTCAGGGGACGATTGAGCGCCTTAGCAAGAGATGGCCTGAAAAGACATTTGAGGTTGTTTCTGCCGGAAATCAGGATGCTAAGGGTCATGCAGACGGAAGCCCATTCAAGTTTGTTCCTGTTGAGAAATAATTTTAATATAAGAATAATAAAATGAAAAACGGCTGTCGCTTGTGCGGCAGCCGTTTTGTGTCATTATCATGCAATGAAGTAGCAAAGAAGCACATCGCCTTCCTTTTCAAAAGGATGTTTTGCTTCTTCAGCGTTCAGCTCGTCGGCTTTGGCCTGTGCTTCGGCTTCGGTGTCGTAAACGTATTCGGTGGCAACCTTGTATGCCGTGCATACATCCTGAAGGATCAGCTCTTCCCTGGCTTCGGTATCATGCCAGAAAATATTTTTAACGTTTCTTTTTTCGTTCTTATTATAATATACCGTGTAGCTCATTTATGTATTCCTCCCGTAGGTTCTGTTTTGGCTGACAAAAGGAATTGTATCACAGATTACAAATATTTTCAGCTTTTTAGGATAAAAGGAGGGTTGAACTCCGCTATAATTTTGTATAATATGTAGGTGTTAAAAATTTGATGGAAGGCAGGGATTGTAATGGCTGATATAAGAAAGGGATTTACCCAAAGTGAATCTGTACAGAATATTTCACACGTAAGAACTCCCATGACTCCGGATAACAAATACAAGAGGATCGGTCTTCTGATGCTGGGAGCTGCCTGTATAATTGCAGGAATAATACTTGCTATAATGACGGCAAATTCCAATGCTTCAACCACGACGACTGAGACTACAACGGTTGAAACTACTGTTGCAGCAGACTGATAGGAATCTGTAAGCAAAAACACATAAATGATAAATATAAAAACGGCGATGAACCTTAGAGTCATCGCCGTTTGGTTTTATCTGTTGTCAATATTAAGTCTCAGCAGTTCGTTTACGAACAGATGCTTTGATGGGGTCTTGCCATCATCCTGCCAGGCGGCCACAATATTGAGCTTGTGATCCAGCGGCAGCGTCCGGTAAACAGGAAAGTGAGAAGCACAGGTCCACTGACATGTGATCTGGCATCCTACGCCGCTTTGGAGTCTCATTAATATGGCAGCTGAGTTAGGCGCATATTCC
>R11__coassemble_146_pt1 | contig 51458 bp, 45 predicted proteins | sample R11__metabat2_high_PE_009 | metagenome-assembled genome bin R11
ATCACGAAACAATCAGCTTATACTTTCCTATGTAAAAACTCAGTTTAGTTAGAAAATGTCCTTCTCTCATCGCACCACGAAACAATCAGCTTATACTTTTCTACGCAAAGCACCACTTTAGTTAGAAACAGACATTAAAAACGATATTAGTGAAGCAATATAAATAAATCCGTTAGACCCAGTATAGAAAAAATTCTACAAAAAACAGCTGAAGCCAGGTCTGGGAGGCCAGCCTGGCTTCAGCTAGTTAAACTTTTAAATATTTTTATAATATGGATTTCTGTAACTCATCAAAAACTGCCGACAGGCGGTCAGGTTGGGGCTGCCAATTTGCCAACTTTGTCAATTACAGCTGTGGGCCGGCAGCAACCAGTGCCTTGCCTGCTTCATTGCCTTCATACTTAGCGAAGTTCTTAATGAATCTTCCTGCAAGGTCCTTAGCCTTCTCTTCCCATACAGAAGGATCAGCATATGTATCACGAGGATCAAGGATGGCAGGGTCAACTCCCGGAAGCTCTGTCGGAACCTCGAAGTTGAACATAGGGATTGTCTTTGTAGGAGCATTCTTGATGTCTCCGTTAAGGATGGCGTCGATGATTCCACGTGTATCCTTGATGGAGATACGCTTTCCTGTTCCGTTCCAGCCAGTGTTTACAAGATAAGCCTTAGCTCCGCTCTTTTCCATCTTCTTAACCAGCTCCTCACCGTACTTTGTAGGATGGAGCTCCAGGAATGCCTGGCCGAAACAAGCAGAGAATGTAGGAGTTGGCTCTGTAATGCCGCGCTCTGTACCTGCAAGCTTTGCCGTAAATCCTGAAAGGAAGTAGTACTTACACTGTTCAGGTGTAAGGATTGATACAGGAGGAAGTACTCCGAATGCATCAGCTGAAAGGAAGATAACATTCTTAGCCTCAGGGCCTGAAGAAATTCCATTAACATTTGATGCAATGTTTGTAATGTGGTTGATCGGGTAAGAAACACGTGTGTTCTCTGTTACGCTCTTATCAGCAAAGTCAATCTTGCCCTCAGCGTCAACTGTAACATTTTCAAGAAGAGCATTTCTCTTGATGGCATTGTAAATATCAGGCTCAGACTCTTTGTCGAGGTTGATAACCTTTGCGTAGCATCCGCCTTCGAAGTTAAATACGCCGTTGTCGTCCCAGCCGTGCTCATCATCACCGATCAGGAGCCTCTTAGGATCTGTAGAAAGAGTAGTCTTTCCTGTTCCTGAAAGTCCGAAGAAGATCGCTGTGTTCTCGCCGTTCATGTCAGTATTTGCTGAGCAGTGCATTGAAGCGATTCCCTTAAGAGGAAGGTAATAGTTCATCATCGAGAACATGCCCTTCTTCATCTCACCGCCGTACCAGGTGTTGATGATAACCTGCTCACGGCTTGTGATGTTGAATGCTACGCATGTCTCAGAACGGATGCCAAGCTCAGCATAATTTTCAACCTTAGCCTTAGATGCATTGTAGATAACAAAATCAGGCTCGAAAGAAGCAAGCTCCTCGTCTGTAGGAACGATGAACATGTTCTTTACAAAATGTGCCTGCCATGCAACCTCAACTATGAAACGGATAGCCATACGCGTGTCTTTATTGGCACCGCAAAAAGCATCCATTACATAAAGCTTCTTGTTGCAGAGCTCTTTCTTTGCGATCTCTTTAACGGCTTCCCATGTTTCAATGCTCATCTCATGGTTGTCATTTGGATATTCAGGGCTGTTCCACCAGACTGTATCCTTTGAATTCTCATCAACAACGATATACTTATCCTTAGGTGAACGTCCTGTAAACTCGCCAGTCATGACGTTGACAGCCCCAAGCTCTGTCAGCTGTCCGATCTCGTAACCTGTAAGACCTTCCTTTGTCTCCTCTTCGAAAAGAAGTTCATAAGAAGGGTTGTAAACAATCTCTGTTGTTCCAGTAATACCGTACTTTGTTAAATCGATATTGCTCATTTTAACTGCTACCTTCCTTTATCTGTATTTGATCAAAAGACCATATTGATTATTTAAAACGGCCGAAGGGCCATAAAACCAAACCGGCATTATCTGCCGCTAACCCTTTTGATTATAAGCCCCGCAAAAGTCACTGTCAAAGCCACATTTCGCATTTGGCGTTTTCTACTAATAGAAATTTGAAGCTTTTTGCAACCTGTTTTTATCTGTTTTTCACAAAAGGCAGCAGATTGCTCTGCTGCCTGTAACCTTTAATATTAATATATGGCATGTTTTTCGCCTGTGGGAATGGCTGCGTCGTTTGGAACGGTTCTCCATCTGACCAGTTTGTGGATTATCCAGAGGCCCACAATACAAATGGTTCCTCCCAGTTCAAGCGCCAGGCACGAAGTTCCGGCCTTATTAATTATCAGATAGGCAATCCGGCCTGCATCACTGAGTATAAATAAGCTCCATCCAATGATTCCTATTATGTTTATTTTACCTGCATAGCTTTGGAAATCTCCGGCAGTGGATTTACGTTTCATTAAAACAAACAGTATGCAGACATATATCAAAACCACACTTGCCAGCATTGCAAGAACTACCGGCAGTATCACATACCAGCAGTTTGCTGCCTCAGGCGCAATGATTATAGCCAGCATATGAAAGGCTGCAGCTGTCAGTATCAATACAATCGAAGCGACTTTCATGCCCACCCACGCGCCATCGCTGACTTGAGCCACATGCCATGGTGCTGTATAAATTCTCTTGAAATTATACCGGCCTTTGGCATTTTCATTCCTGACTTCAGTGTAGCCGCTGAAATGCTTATGGTAGTATGTACTGTGCCTATACCCCGTCTCTGGTACATCCTCAGCGCCTTTCCTTTTGCTGTTAAGTCCGTAAAAATCAGTTGTGTCTTTCTTTCCAAACATCGCCATTCTCCCAGGCCATCATTGTACACCCATCATTTCATTTTCAAAACCCATACCTTTCTGATTTTGCGCCAGTTTCAGCACGGCTGCTTTCAACATCAGAATGGTTTTGATTTAATCTGTTCGGAGGACGAACAGGATTTCGTTAGGCTGACAGGGCATTTTTCGCAGGGTGGATGTTTGGGACCACAAGTCCGTGCAAACATCCAGGCGAAATGAGGAAAGATTTTTTCGAAAATCTTTCCGAACTCGCCGGCCCAAGGAAATGCCCTGTCTGCCTTAGGAAATCCGGAGTCCGGAGCCAGATTAAAGCGAAAGCGTTCTGTGCAGGAATAGCAGCCGGGCGTTAAATGGCTGCCTGAAGGTATAGGTTTTGATTGTTAACAGGTGATCATGCCGCCATTAACGTCGATGGTCGCTCCGTTAACAAAGCCGGCCTCTTCGCTGGCGAGGAACAATACAGCCCCGGCTACATCTTCAGGCACGCCCAGACGTCCGACAGGTGTTCTTGAAAGCAATGCTTCTTTCTCCCATGCAGGAAGTGTATCCTCGTCAGGTACATCCCCTTCGATATGTCCGATCATGACATTATTAACGGTAATTCCTCTTGGGCCCAGTTCCTTTGCCATCTCATGAGTGAGCGACACCATTCCTCCTCTTGCTGCTGCAAATGAAGGATTAAAGCAATATCCGCCGGCTCTTCCATCGCAGGTTGTCAGGTTTATTACGCGCGGGCATTTGCTTTTCATCAGGTATGGCATGGCAAGCTTCGTATTGAAAAATGCAGCCCTTAAAACTTCCATGGAATGCTCCCAGAATTCCTCATCAGTTTCGTCAAAATTTTTACGTATATGTCCGCCTGATCCATTAACGACTACATCAATGCTTCCAAACTGGTCATATATCCACTGAAGAACATCAGACTGAGTTGTTTCCGGTGTGTAAAGTTCCGGTGCATCTACAAGATTCTTTGGTCCGAACTTTCCCTGCGGGTTCTGTGCATATCCTACTACATGATCTTTGTACTTTGGATCCAGCTTCTTTATGGCGTTCTGTGCCTTACTGTGCCAGCCGCTCATGAATGCCACATTCATTCCCGCCTCAAGAGCTTTTCTTATGATTGCCAGACCATTGTTACCGGCTCCGCCGGTAATTATCATTGTTCTTCCTTCAACGGTAAACATAGTTTTCTCTCCGTTCTTTCTATTTTTAATTAACAAACAGTCAGCCTGCCATATCAATCTGCATCTGCAGGCTGATCTTTATATTCTGCGTAAAGGTCCGGCAGGAATGTATACAGATGATTCCACTCAACCATTGTGTGGATCATTACTTTTCTTAAATATTCTTCGCTGCATTTTGTGCTTTCATCCCTTACCAGCTTTCCGTTTACAGGTCTCCAGCCAATCCACTCACGGCTTCTTGTCTCAACTCCGCCCCATGGACACGGTCTTGTGATTGAAAGGCACAAATGACTTCCCGGCTCGTCAAATGACTCCCATGAACCCTTGCCGTTAAAATTGATGCCGGCATCTTTCAGTTCCTGGATCTTTTCATCTGTAAATCCAAAATCTCTTACATCAAACTGATGACGGATGGTATTGTACAGGCGGTCTCCTTCGCCAAGGTCAAGGCTTTCTGTGGTAAATACACCGTCAGATCCGTCAATCCAGTTTACATAGTAATGGTCAAAATGGTCAGCCGGCAGCCAGATCTTATAACGGAGATTTCCATGTCCCGGAACCATGCTCTTTGATTTCAGGTTTCTCCAGTTTCTGTACCATCTTTCCATCTCCCCGGTTATGTGCGGCGGGCGCACTCTGTAGGTTGCAACATATCCGGATCCATCCGGGAACATGCAGTAGCCCATCTCCACTTTGTCGTAGCCATAAGGTTTTAAAAGATCTGTAAAGTTTTCAGGAAGGATTGCATCCTCCAGCTTCATCGGACCGGCGTCGATTATCTGCATTTCCAAAGGTGTAGGCATCTTAACCGGATAGTTATAAAAATACTTTGCCAAAGGCATTTTTTCTTCTTCAGGGTAAAGAGGTCTTCTATCGTTTACGCTCATTTTTAATCCTCCAGTAAATCTTTCTCATGATATTCTTCATACAGATCAGGCAGAACCTGGGTCAGATGAAAACGCTCTACAGTATTATGTGTGATTACATTCTTTACATATTCAAGCGTAACCGGCGTCTCCTCGTCACGGATGATCTGCCCATCCTTAGCCCAATATCCCATCCATTCGCAGTTGATGTTTTCAACTCTTCCTGCCGTATATGGTCTGCTGAACCTGAGTACCAGGTGGTGTCCCGGTCCTTCAAATTCCTCATAGCAGGATGAAACCCTGCAGCCTTTAGCCTCAAGCGCAGCCAGCCTTTCAGGATCAAATCCATAATCCCTTACATCAATGTTATGTGAGATTGCTCCCACACCTTTCCAGCCGCCTCCGGAAGCTCCAAGGTCAAGAGTCTCCATTGACCAGATACCGTCTTTATCATCCTTACCGTTTACAAATCTATGATCCCAATGGTCAATTGGGTTCCAGATCTTATATCTCAGACTTCCATCCTCAGGGCGCATCCCCGGTGATTTCAGATTTACCCATTTTCCGTACCATCTGCGCATCGGCTTTGCTGCCATTACAGCAGGGGTAATTGAATATTCAATATAAAAGCCACAGCCGTCAGGCATCATACAATATCCGTACACAACTTCAGGGGTGGTGTCCGCGTCAATCCAGTCCAGCCATTTATCGATTGGAATAGCCTTTGAGGGGTCCATTGGGCCCTGATCCAGCAGCTGCTGATATAAAGGCTGAGGTGTAAGCAGCGGATAGTTTTCGTAGTATTTTGCTATCGGAAGCTTTTTCTCTGCCTCCGAAAGCGGTGGAAGCTGATAAGTAAACATTTGCAAGGTCTCCTTTTTTATTAGTCAGAGCTGCCATTCCAGCTCATGTTTTCCTGCAAAAATATTATTTCATTTAACAAAATTCCAATCAATTCCGATTGAAAAAAGAGCCCCGCCAAATCGGAATCAATCAAGGGCGCTTTTAAATTGACCTGGGTAAATTTTATGTGATAGCATTTGAATAAAGAAATTGCATTTTAAGGCAAGGAGGCCGCCTGTGGAGGATTTATTATTAAAAGATCAGATAAGCAAGAAAGATGGTAATGGAGTTACTGTCAGAAACAGTTTTCATCGTCCAGCACCAAGGATTTCGGCCGTTTTGTATGAGCCTGAAACTGACTCAGGGTGCAGTGACATTGCTATTCTCGTAATGCATTCCGATGCAGATTACCTTTCATTTTCAGCAGGTGAAGAGCTTGCCGCCAGAGGCTTTACAGTGCTCTGTGCCAACGTCAGCAAGCCCACCGGTGATTTTGACACCAAAATCCGTGAGGTCGGAATGTGTGTCAGCTACCTGAAATCCATCCGCAGCATAAAAAAGCTGACCCTTCTTGGCCACAGCGGCGGCGGCACACTTATGAGTGCATACCAGAGCATTGCAGAAAACGGTCCTAAAATTTACCAAAAAGAAGGCATGCTTAAAAAAAGCCCGGATGACCTGGCCGGCCTCATGCCTGCAGACGGCATAATGCTTTTGGACAGCAACTGGGGAAACGGAGCCATGAGGCTCTTCAGTTCAGACCCCGCAGTTGCTGACGAAAATAACAGCCACAAGATAAATCCCAAATATGATCTTTTTAACCCTGAAAACGGATTTAAAAAGGGTGGCTCAACATATTCAGACAAATTCATAAAGACATTTTTCATGGGACAACACGAAAGAAACTGCCGCATAAACGACTATGCTGCATCCAGACTGGCTGCCATCGAAAGCGGTAATGGCACTTTTGACGATGATGAACCCCTCGTTATCCCGGGAACCGAGCAGGGCTTTTTCAACAATAAGCTCTATGCCCAGGACATACGTTTTATGTCCCACACCAGAAAGCCTCACTATCTGCTTCATAAAAACGGAATCATTACAAACGAGATAATCTATTCCCTGCGCGGACCGGAAAACGATGAAAGCTTTACCGCATCTTATGCAGAAGGTGCACTTATCACCACAGTAAAAAATTACATCAGCTCATTTGCCATCAGGACTACACCTGACTACGGCTTTAATGAAACTGATGTGTATGGAATAGACTGGGATTCAAATTATAACTGCACTACAGGAAACATACGGCACGTCAGCGCTCCTCTTCTTGTCATGGGAATGACAGGAGGCTGGGAATTTGCCAGCGCAGAAACAATATTCGATAATGGAGCCGGCACCGATAAAACTTTATGCTATGTGGAAGGTGCGGATCATTTCTTCCGTCCAAGCCATCACCTTGAAAAAGAGCCCGGCCAGTTCGGCGATACCCTTGCCGCCACCTATGACTACGTAAGCAGCTGGCTGCGCCAGAGATTTATGTGAAATTTATTTACCATTTGACTCTATCCCCGGCAAACCATTCATATCTATTGAAGCAAGAGTACTCAATTGTTGGACTACTAACTCCCTTAGCAGTTTCATCCTCTCCGTTTGTGATTTTCCTTGCTCAATTAATATTGCATTATAACTCTCCATATTTGCCAAAACCAAAAGCTGCTGGATTGATGCATCATCACGTATATTTCCCTTTTTCTTCGGGTTATCGTCTCTCCACTGTCTTGCTGTCATTCCAAAAAGAGCCACATTAAGTACATCAGCTTCATCGGAATATTTATATGAAATCTGCTCTTTTGTCAGCTCTGCCGGAATCAGGTTATTTTTTATAGCATCCGTATGAATCCGGTAATTAAGTTTAGAAATCTCACGATTAAGATTCCAACCAAGTGAATATTTTCCGACTTCATCTGACTTTAATCTTTGATAATCTTCAATGACATATAATTTAAATTCTGGAGAAATCCATGATGCAAACTCAAAGGCTATATCTTTATGCGCAAATGTTGCTGCATATCTTCCGCTCTTTGTAACTATTCCTATTGCATTCGTAGTTTCAACCCAACGTTTTGGTGTCATAACGAAAGAATTATTACCAGCTTCTCCCTTAATTGCCTCGAATTCGAGGCAATTAAAATTAATATTATGCAACACTTCCCATAGACCAATAAAAGCGATAGTATTTTTATTTCTCAACCAATTTTGAATGACATACCCTGGATATTCGCCTTCTCTGCGTCTAGCAATATCCGTCAGAGATATATAATCATTTTTAAAATCAGTTGTGTATATTTGTATTTCGACGCCATCGGCATGTAATAAATCATTTACCATTTTAGCCATCATTACATCTCCTCTAATGCTTCCAGCTTTTTTATGGCTTCAACATATGCACGCAGTCGTTTTTGTCCGGCAACCTTCATTCCATGATAATCTTCAATGAGTTTAATATCATCCGGTGTGAATCCAAACTCAGGATCAGCCTCAGTAAATACTTCATTCCCATCAATACCCGATCCGGTCAGGAGCTGCTCTGGTGTCACTTGGAGAACGCGACAAATATCCATAATTTTATCTGACGAAGGATTTGTTTTTTTCTTTTTCCAATCGCTGATAGTACTATTCGCAATGCCAACCTGCTTTGCGAATTCCATCTGTGTCATATTTTTACTTTTTAGGATTTTAAAAATTCTCTCACTGATTATCATCCAGGCCTCTTCTTCGTAATTACGGATTTTAATTTTCGTCTATGCCTAATAATATCATGCTGTCAATCTAAATTCAACCGCAAAACAGACAATGAACGGAGCAATCCAAATGTGCTTTGAAAGCGGAATTTTCCAAGCATGATATTGGTCAAACTTTTCATAACAAAAGCTGCTGCACTTTTAAATGCAACAGCTTTTTAATTATGCGTGCAGCTCATTCAGTGTCGCTGCAATTTCGCTCATCATTTTTTCTGCGCCTCCAGGGGCATATTTGCTGGCCATGGCCTGATATGTCACCAGACTGTACTGTTCATTGTCAGCTATGTATTTGGCTCCGCCATTTACGAATGTGATCACAGCCGTGGTTCTGTATGGTGAAAGGCTCCTGATGTTCTTTTCTGTATCGGCACCAATTTCAGGCTGGACTCCGATCAGCGCTATATCTTCCAGTGTAAAAAATTCGATTTTTGTATCCGCAGTGCCATTCAGCTTAAATGCATATGACAGGTGCGGATGCATTTCTTCTTTTGGGACATTTTCCCTGCTTGCATAGGTAAACTCGCAGGTCTTTACTTTAATCTCACCTTTAGCAAGTGAACATTTTATCTTTTCCGCTGCCATGATCACCTGCTGGCCGATGTGACTGCCCAACATTTGTGCAATCAGGAATCCTTTTTCTCCCAGGTCCTCTGTTCTTAAAACCCCGTCCAGACCGCGGATAACATTTTTTGACCTGATGAGGGGCCATTCATCCGCTCCGGCTCCCGTGCACCACATGGCAACCATGCTCTCCGGGTATTCTCTTTCTATGAACTCGGCTGAGATTCCGGCGATATCCCCGGATACAAGCCTTGTTCCATCTTCAAGAAATGAATCGTCCATGACTGCCGGCTGACAGTTTACGACATAAAGCAGTGCTATGGTAACTCCCTTAATATCATCGAAGCGGATCACCTGCATCTCGTTATCGGTGCTTCCCGCATCGTTGCTTCCCAGCCACCAGCCTTTTTCTGTCTCGATATTTCTGTTTGTATTTACAAGGCACCTGCCTTTGCCCGATCCCAGAATCGCCGGTCTTAACGACTTAAAAGCTTTATCCGCTGCCCTGGCCGCGGCCATCTTAACTGCCTCCATAAGAAGCCTGTAGGTTCGTGCTTCCACTTCGTCCTCTTCTCTTCTGTGCTTAGGAGGAAAGTGTGGAGTCGAAAGTGTATGTGTGGGGCAGATCCAGATATTGTCTTCTAAAACCGCACACTTTTCAGAGACGATTTTTTTCAGAATCTTTACTTCTTCAGCCTCGATCATTACCCAATCAAGCGTAACCAAAGCAAACCTTATTCCATTTTCGATCAGCAAAACCCTGACACTTATCTTGTCATGGACACCTGAAAACTTATCCGGCGTTGGGAACACTCTATCAGTTAAAGCAATCTGCTCCTTCCCGGCCCCAACGCTTAAAACATTCTGTTTCATGATCCGATTCCTTACTTTTTGCAACTAAACATCCACGTCTTTACTGCATCTATCGTGTATGCAAGCGGCCAGGTTGCCGCATGGTGATGTCTGTATTTCTGACGGCCTGACTCCCTGTCAATAAGAATGGTATCTCCTTTAAACACGCTGAATCTTATATTTACATCATCTTCAGCAGCTTTTTGGGCAGCTTCTTCAAGTTCTTTCCTGGACCAGGTGGCATCCCAGATATATCTGCCAACCTTCGCGCCGTTTGTTTCCAACGCTTCTACTGTAGCCTTCATAGTTGGATATGCTCTTGTATCACCTTCAGATACAATTATCCAGAAATTTTCCCCGCTGCATTCCCTGCCGATTCTTTCAACATCCCACTGCCCTGCCACAAGCAGGCTTGCTGCATATTTGCCGGTATGACGCAGGTTCAGCTCGCACGCTGTCATGCAGCCCTGGGACTGTCCGGTCAGATATATTCTTTCAGTATCAATGCTGTATTCGTCAGTGATGTGCCATAAAATTTCATCAACCGTATCCACAACAGGGTCACAGGTACAATCAATAGTTACTATTTCCTTAAATGGAATCTGCGGCACAAGGACAAAACAAGGATTTTTACTCTGCACATCTTCCTTTGCCCATACAACGCCTCCGTTTCCCTGAGCAAGAGACATTAATACCTCGTCGCCGTTTGCTCCAATGTCGCCTATAAACTGAACCAGCGGATATTTCTTTTCAGAGTCATAAGCTTTCGGAACATACAGATTGTATTTCAGCCCTTTGTATTCGTTCTGAATAAAGTCCTCTATGACAGGTTCCTTTACTTTTGTATTTTTCTCAGCTTCAAATGCTTCAATAATGCTGCCATCTGCAGTCTTTATGCCTGATTTTTGTGAGACAACAACCCGCGGTGCTCTCCACTGCTTTGGCGGAGGAGGTCCCTGCGGGGGCTTTGGAGGCGACCATACAATGTCTGCCTCCGGCGAATCCGGATCAAGCACTAATATTACAAATCTGCCGCAGGAAAGCTTTTCTCCCATAATGCTGTCAGAGACATACATATCTGTAATTTTCCGTCCCTGTACTTCAAAATCACCAATATTCAGGCTTTCCTTATTTATTTCTTTTTCATATTCGATTGCCGCTTTAACAGTCTTTTCACCGTCCATTAAGCAATCTGTTATTGCTGTTATTTTTTTATTACTCATGTGAAATTGCTCCCAGGCTTTTTATTTTGGGCGCAGCAGCCCCTGCTGCGCCCACTAAAGAGGAGAAAAAGAGTGTTTATCAATCTTTTATGATTGGTTCACATGTTCCGTCATCATTTACTGTCCAGAATGAGATTCCTTCTGAATTGAAGAAATCAGGAAGTGTTACGCCCTCCTCATTGCATGGAGTGCAATATACCTGTCCTTCACCGTTTACGCCGTAGTTATCGCCTGTAATAGTAGTTGTTGTACCGCCCTGAGTGATATCCATCTTGTATGTTCCATCACCCATGAACATTACATCAACGGTAAGATCACCGTCTGTATAGGTATACTTGCCAGGGTTAACTGCTGTGTCAGAAGAAGAGTCTCCTGAACCTTCAGATTCAACCGCTTCACATGTTCCGTCCCCTGTAACCTTCCATGTGGCTGTGCCGTTGGAAGCCATGAACTGAGCCTTGTCACCATCTTCGTTCCACTCACCTGTCTCGAAGGTTCCATCGCCATTATCTGTCCATTCGTTTCCTGTATATTCACTAATTTCGCCAGAAAGTCCATGCTCTTCCTGAAGCTTGAATGTGCCGTCTCCCAGGAGCGTTACAGTGTAAACAACCTTGAAATCGCCATGATCTTCTTCATACACGTATTTACCAGGCTGAACGCTGCCATCATCAGATTTTTCAGGTTCTACAGGTGTAACTGTACCATCTCCATTGTCTGTCCAGGTAGCTGTTCCGTCAAACTCGAAAAATTCGCTCATTCCTTCAGCCTCTTCCAGCCATGCACCTGTTGTGAATGTGCCGTCGCCATTGTCTGTCCACTCATTTCCGCTGTGGATATTAGTCTCTCCTGACAATCCGTTAGTTTCCATCAGTTTGAATGCTCCGTCAGAATACAGAGTAATCTCCCACTCGATTGTGAAATCCCCACGCTCCTCGCTGTATGTGTAAACAAGGTCTTCGCTTTCAGCTTCTGTTGTGGTCTCAGCTTCTGTAGTTGTCTCCGGAGCCGCTGTTGTAGTTGTCTCTGCTGATGAGCCTGAGCATGCTGCAAGTGAGCATACAAGTGCAAGTGACATAACCAAAACTACTAATTTTTTCATTTAAAATTGCCTCTCTTTCAAATCATAAATTTTATTTTTACAGGTTTCCCTGTCTGGGCCTTAATTGACTTCATTAACCCTGCAGCACTGGACAAAATGTCCCGGTTTTATCTCGGTAAGCTGCTGCGGCTGTCTGCAATCTTCTGTCGCATATGGACATCTGGCTGCGAATCTGCAGCCAGGAGCAGGATCAATTGCTGATGTTATCTCGCCTTTAAGCTGGACTCTCTTCATCGGGTGATATATATCCGTTGATGGGATGGCAGAAAGCAGAGCCTTTGTATATGGATGCAGCGGACTGTCGAACAGTTCATCCGTTGGACATGTCTCAACGAGCTGACCAAGATACATAACACAGATATCGTCACTGATGTGCCTTACTACAGACAGGTCATGAGTTACAAACATGTAAGTCAGCCCGAACTGTTCCTGCATATCCATCAGAAGATTAAGAACCTGGGCCTGTATGCTTACATCAAGTGCAGATACCGGCTCATCACAGACAACGAATTCCGGATTCAGCGCTATTGCTCTTGCTATGCCTACTCTCTGGCGTCTTCCACCATCCATCTCATGGGGATATGCCTGGAACAGACGCTGTTCGATTCCAACGAAGTTCATCAATTCCTCAGCTTTATCCTGAAGTTCTCTTCTCTTGTATCTGTGAGATTCGATCAACGGCTCCTGGATAATCTCATTTACACTCATTCTTGGATTAAGAGATGAGTATGGATCCTGGAAAATGATATTTACCTTTTCACGGAGTTTCCGAAGCTCTCTGCCCCTTACATAAGTGATATCCTCACCATCAAGCAGAACTTTTCCTTCCGTCGCATCCAGAAGGCGGATAATAGTACGGCCCAACGTGCTTTTTCCGCAGCCTGACTCTCCAACAACACCCATGGTATGTCCTTTTTCGATATTGAAACTGACATCGTCCACAGCGTGGTTAATCCCTGCATTTGAATTGAAATACTTCTTCAAATGCTGAACTTCCAAAAGTGCCATTACTATTCCTCCTTTCCTTTGTTGATGCATTTAACAAAATGTCCGGGAGTCAGCTCTGTTACAGGCATTTCTCCTGTCTTACACTCATCCGTTGCATATGGGCATCTTGGACTGAACGGGCAGCCTGCCGGAAGATTTGTAGGATCCGGCGGAAGTCCCGGTATCGGACTCAGCCTCTTTGATTTGTCATTAAGCTTTGGAACCGAGCCAAAAAGTCCCAGCGTGTATGGATGTGTAGGATGAAGGAAAATGTCCTCCTTTGATCCGCTTTCCACAATCTGTCCGGCATAAATAATTGCCACATCATCGCACGTCTCACAGACAACTCCCAGGTCATGAGTAATCAGGATCATGGACATGTTCATACGTTCTTTAAGTTCCATCATCATTTCAAGAACCTGGGCCTGTATTGTTACATCAAGCGCTGTTGTAGGCTCATCTGCCAGAAGGAGCTGCGGCTCACAGGCCAAAGCCATGGCAATAACTACTCTCTGCTTCATTCCGCCCGAGAACTGATGTGGGTACTCACCAAATCTCTTGGCCGGTATACCTACCATTTCAAGCATTTTTACTGCCTGCTCATTTGCCTGCTGCTTTGTTACATCCTTATGTGTAGTCAAAACCTCAGCGATCTGACTTCCTACTGTCATTGTCGGGTTCAAGGCAGTCATCGGATCCTGAAAGATCATGGCCGCCTTTTCGCCTCTCACTTTAAGCATTTCCTTTTCAGGAAGCTTAAGCATGTCTGCACCATCCAGGATGATCTCACCGCCTGTTATTTTGGCCGGTGGATCCGGGAGAATCCTTAAAATGGATTTCGCAATCGTTGTTTTTCCTGCGCCTGTTTCACCAACGAGGCCCAAGGTGCGGCCCTTTGCCAGCTCAAAGCTGACCCCGTTTACCGCATGCACTATTTCTCCGCCTGATGTATACTGAACAACCAGGTCTTTTATCTCTAAAAATTTCTCCATGACTGCCTCCTTTAATCCTTAAGCTTAGGATCCAGTGCGTCACGAAGACCGTCACCGATCATATTTGTTGCAAGTACTGTGACAAGGATGGCAAGTCCCGGCCAGATCATCATGTGAGGGTAAGTCATGATGTAGCTTCTGGCATCAGAAAGCATTGCTCCCCATTCTGCCGTAGGAGGCTGGATACCAAGACCAATGTAACTAAGTCCTGCTGCCGACATAATGGTATTTCCTATCATCATTGTTGTAGATACGATTGTCGGAGACACGATATTTGGCATCATGTGCTTAAATACAATCTTGAACTTCGAGCAGTTATTGGCCTCTGCAGCCTCCAGATATTCCATTTCCCTTTCTCTTAGGGCCATGGCTCTGCTGGCTCTTACCGAGCCTGGGATTCCACCGATGGTCATTGCCAGGATCGTATTAAAGAATCCGCTTCCAAGAGCTGTTGATATAAGGATTGAAAGCAGCATTCCCGGGATGGCGCTTGCGATATCACAGATACGCATTACCACCATGTCCACATGACCGCCGGCGAATCCTACCAGGCTTCCAAAGAATATTCCAAGGAAGGCTCCGACAATGGCACAGATAAATCCAAGTGCCAGGGAATATCTGCCTCCGTAAAGTATTCGGCTAAGGATATCTCTTCCCAGGTTGTCACATCCCATCAGATGCTTTGCGCTGAACGTACAGTTAACTGATGTGTAATCCATGTATGTTGGCGAATAAGGAGCGATCAATGGTGCTAAAATTGAAATTATTATTATCAATCCAAGCACTATGCACCCGATCATCGAAACCTTGTTCTTAAAAATTCGCTTGACCGTCAGGACCAGCATGCTCTTTTTCTTTTTACGGGCAGGGGCAGCAATAGTTGTATTCGTACTCATACTTTCACCTTGCCTTTCTTGTTCTTCTTAGAACCATAGTTGACATACTGTGCCTTGATCCTAGGGTCTATGAATGCGTAGATCAGGTCAACGAACAATACTATAACTGCTGCAAATAGCGCCAGGATAAGCACGCAGGAGCGCACTACCGGATAATCTCTTCCCTGTATGCCCGTCAGCATGTACTGACCGATTCCAGGAAATGCAAATACTGTTTCGATAACTACGGTTCCGCCCAGGATCATTCCGAAGGACTGTCCCAGCATGTTGATTACCGGAATAAGGGCGTTTGGCATCATATGTTTCCATATGACTTTATTTTCCTGAAGACCTTTTGCCCTTGCAGTAGTTACAAAGTCGGATCTGATGGTCTCCAGAACCGTGGACCTGGTCTGCCTTGCATTCATTGCAATATTGCATATGGAGTTAGCCGCCACAGGCATTATCCAGTACTCTATTCCGCCTACTCCTGAAGGAGGAAGCCAGCCCAGCTGCAGAGTGAAAAGCACGATCATCAGAAGTGCCAGCCAGAACTGAGGTATCGAAATAAATACCATGGAAAATACCATCAGTCCCTGATCTCTGAAGGAGTTTCTGTGAAGGGCAGCCATAACACCCAGAGGTATGCCGCCCACCATTCCGATTATTACCGACAAGAATCCCAGGGTCAGGGTTCTAGGAAGCCTTGAGGCAAATTCTTCGATAACCGGAGCCTTTGAAACGTAGGATGTTCCAAGGTCAAACTTGATGAATGTGTTGTACATGTACTCACCAAGCTGCACGAAGAATGGCCTGTCCAGACCCAGCTGTTCCCGCAGCTGTTCAATGTCAGACTGGGTCGCTCCGGAACCCAGCATAACCTGTGCCGGGTCTCCTGGAACGAACCACATTATGGTAAATATCAAGACTGCCACGCAAAGGACTATGATGACCAGCCAGAACAGTCTTTTTAAAACGTATCTCCACATAGTGAAGTGTCCTTTCTTTTACTCAGCCTCTTCATATACGCATCCGCCAGGAAGGACAGTAAGTTTGTCATTTCTGCAGATGTATGTGATGTCTGAAGGATAGATGATGTTATTTGTTCCGCAGAACAGGTTCATTCCGTAACCATTCTCATACATTGTCTCCAGCCACTGGGTCATGTTCTCATATGTATGACCATCTTCTGTCTGAACCAGATTCAGATTGTCTTCCCATTCCTGGTCATAAATATAGTTTACTGTGTGGTCGAGTTCAGCAGTATTTTCCCAGCTGTATGCATGAAGCCATGCCTGCACATTGTAATCTCCTGCCCACTTGCCAAACTCCATATCCCATCCGGTAGGATCTGCCTCCAAAGTAGAAGCTCCGGTGTGGTCTGTTCCGTAAGCCGTCGTGTTGATTCCATAGTTTGAAAGCATGTTCATAACTATGGTTGCAACATCCTTCATGTCATTCTGATAAAGGAATACGAGGGATTCCCCGTTATATCCTGCTGCGTCGAGGTATTCCTGAACTATTTTTGATCTTTCATCGGAATCCCCTGCAAATGTATTATAGTTATCAAGCTGCTCCCACTCTGTGTAATAGTCTGAGTAGTAGCTTGTAGCCCATGTCATGCCACGGGTATCTGTGCCGCCTGTAAGATATACCAGTGCATCAAGATCGATTGCATAAAATACAGCTTTTCTCATGTTCACATCATTACATATGCTTTCTTCTGAACAGTTGCACCACAGGTACGAAATAAGCTTTGTCATGTATGTGAATACGTTGTAGTCATCACCGTACTGAGCACCATCAAGGAAATCTGTTACGTCTGTTGATGCAACATCATCGCTGATGTCGATGTCTCCACTCTTCAGGTTCAGTATTCTTGTTGCAGCCTCATCTATGAACTGATAAATGATTTTCTGTACATTTGCCTGCTGCTCCTGATGGCGAAGGCTTTCGTCTGTCTGCCAATAATCTTCATTTCTTTCGATTGTCAGGCTTGAAGCTGAAACATAATCTGTCATCTTATAAGGGCCTGTTCCAACCATTTCACTAAGAAGCCCGCTTCTTGAATCCTTCCACGAATCCTCATCAACGATGAAACATCTTGTCCAATAGTTTGCCAGTTCGCCCAGATTGTTCTGCTCGTCTGCAAATGTAAATACGATGGTTGTTGCATCAGTAGCCTCCACTGACTGAAGGTCTCCCCAGCCTGACGTTGTTTCAGAATCCTTCTGGTGATTGAAACTGAATACTACATCGTCAGCATCAACAGTATTTCCATTGTGGTCCTTAATGTAGTCGTAGATATATACCGTGTATACACCTGTACCGGCTTCATGGTCATATCCGCCGAACTCTCCCCTGTTTGCATCAGCAAGTACCGGATACATTTCAGCCTTAGAGTCGCACTCAAACAATGCCTCATAAACTTCGTAAACACCCGGAGTTGCGTTATTTGTTCCCCAAGGCGTAAGAGAAGTTACTCCTGTACATGCAACTACGATCTGGTCTTTGATGTAGCCGTTGCTTTCAGCCGGCTTATCTGTTACCCCTGCATCATTCTGGCCCGACAGCTCTTCATTATTAACGCCCGAGCTTTGTTCCGTTGTGCCGGAACTGCCGCAGCCTGCAAGCATTGAGCATGCAAGAACCGCTGCCAACAATAAACAAAATACCTTTTTCATTTTTACCCTCCAAAAAAACAATTTATTTTTAGATTTCCAATGATTTATATCTGCAGACCGTATGGTCTAAGCATTCTCTTTTTCTGCCTCTTTGCACTTCTTAAGGCAGCTGATTATGATTGGTATGCATATTGCCAGGCTGAGTATATTTGCCGCTGCCTGTGACAGCGCCAGACCCTCAACCCCGAAAAGGCCCGTCATAATAAATATAAGCGGGATCAGACATATAAAATTTCTCGAAAGTCCTACAAGTGTCGAATATATGGGTCTTCCCACCGCCTGGCAAAGCCCGTTTATAACAACGCCCCATATATGAGGTATTAACGTTATGCTCTGGGATGCGATCATAAGACTGGCTATCCTGACAACTTCAGTCTCATTTTCCTCCGCAAAAATGAGTGCCAGATTTCTTGAAAAGATTGTAAGCACAGCGCCCAGTACAATTGCTGCTGCCCAGCCCAATAATGTGCAGGCCTTAAATGTCTCTCTGACTCTTTTATATTTCTTCGCTCCCCAGCAAAATCCCGCTAACGGCTGATAGCCCTGTCCGAATCCCATGACTGCGGAAGCCACCAGATTTATTGTCTTTTTAGAAACTGTTATGGCTGCAAGTGCTGCATCTCCGAATCCGCCGGCCACATTGTTCATTACTACCCATGAGCCTGTCATCAGCGCATCCCTTATGGTGCTCGGAATACCCATCTTGATGACTTCTTTGTATACAGTCCACTTCGCGCGGAAGTTTCTTATGCTGATGTGCAGCATGGCCTTTTTTCTGATATATGGACTGATCAGAATTGAACAACTGATCACCCTTCCGATCACTGTAGCCAGTGCAGCTCCTGCAATCCCCAGGTTAAGCCCCCACGGAAGGATAAATACCGGGTCCAGTATCATATTTGCTATGCATCCCGAGCTCGTTCCTATCATGGACATCCTGGTGTTTCCTTCTGACCTTAAAAGGAAATTGGTTACCACTTCCATTGCTACAAATGGGGCTGATAAAAGGACTATCCTCGCATAAGTAACCGAATATGGCTTAACAGTCGGTGTGGCTCCAAGTAAAGTGATCAGGGAACCCACAAATATGTAAGCTATCGCCGCGGCCAGGGTAAGTATCCCTATTGCTGTAAAAAGCGTTGTGGAAGCAACTGTGTCCGCTTCCTTTTCTCTCTTTGCACCCAGCAGTCTGCTGAGTACGCTGGCAGCTCCTGTGGCAAAGCACATGGCGATGGCTCTCATATATGCCAGCAGTGCATCATTTACGCCCACTGCAGCCACAACCGTCTGCCCCAGAGAGCTTACAAAGTATGCATCCGTCATGTTATAAACAGAGTCTATAAGCATGGAAAGGATCAACGGTGCCGCCAGAATTGGGATCGCCTTATACGGAGAGGCTTCAAGCATCAGGCTTCTTCTTTTGTCGTTGGTTTCTGAATTTCCCAAAGCCTTCCGCCCTCCTTCCATTTTTGTCAAAATTCGACAATATCCCTACGCTCGGTAGGGTATCATATGGGCAATCTTCCAATCAATTCCGATGCAGTCCCTAAAAAAACGCAAATGGAATCAATAAAAATCATTTATCAATTTATGAAAATATAAAAGGTTGAAAAATCCTCCTCAAAGACATATCATTAGATATCTTTAAGGGGAGGATACGAATGGATCTGACTATTGTAAGAGAATTTACAGTTCTTGCTGACACATGCAACTTTCAGATAGCCTCAGAGAGTCTGTCCATGTCCCAGTCTGCCCTTTCGAAGCATATCCAGAAGCTCGAAGAAGAGCTGAACATGCCCCTTTTCGACCGCTCGAAGCGTTCGGTTACTCTAAATGAAAACGGAAAAATTTTTCTTGAATACGCAAGACAGTTCTGCAAGCTTTTTGATGAATGTGATCATGCCCTTCTGGCTCAGCGCTCTGCAAGAGATAATTCGCTTTACATAGGATTCATGAAGATACATGACCAGTATAATCTCATTGAACATCTGACAGATTTTAACTGCAAGTACCCCAACATAGAACTGAACATGCTGGAACAAAACGGAGATCAGATAAGAGGGAAACTGACTTCCGGCGAATGTGATTTTGTCTTTGCTGCAGAAGTCAGTGATTTCAATGAAGAAGAATACAATAAGATTGTTTACCGCACAGACAGACTCGTAGTGCTGCTGCCGCCGGGGCACCGCCTTGCAGGCCGGGAAAGCCTGACCATTGATGACATCCGCGGCGAACGGTTCATCGAGCATGCCACTCCGCTTGAGCAGCGCCTCTTTTCAACTCTCTGTGCTGAATTTGATTTCAGGCCAAACTTTGCCGCCAGCATATCCTACAGCTCAACCATTCTGCGTATGATAAGCCAGGGGATGGGCATAGGCGTCATCAGCGAAGGCTGTACAGAGCAATACGAATCCTTCAACCTTTCAAAGGCTGTACTTGAACCACTTACTGAGTTCGATATCTATATTGTCTATAAAAGAAGACGGCAGTCCCAGGCTGCCAAGGATTTTCTGGCTTTCTTTAAAAATATCGAAAATTAATGCGCGAGCCATTCTGCCTGCCGGCAGTACCTAAAAAACAATCAGCCGAAAGCACTTAGTGAAATAGCATATGAATAGACCCTTCCGAGGACTGTTTGAGTGAAACGAGTTCCGCAGGAAGGGTCTTAGCTTTTCATATGCGTATTGAACTTAGTACTTTCGAGCGTTTTTAGGTACTGCCGGCAGGCAGAAAGGCTCACGCATTAATATTACTATAAAATTTCATGCAAACCTAAATTCACATGTTTGCCTTCATCAGCATCCGCATGGCCTTCTGCATCAGGATGTCTTTCTTGAACATTTCCCGGTGCTCATCGGTCATCATGCGCTCTAATTCTACCAGGAGTCTGTGGCTGGCGTCAGCCGCCCTTTGCATCTCCTGCTGCAGCTCATCATCGCTGACCGTAATGTTTTCAGCCTTTCCGATGGCTTCCAGTACAGCCTGGCATTCAAGGCGCCTTTTTGCATCCAGTTTTATCTGATCGAGGAACTGCTGACCTGAAAGGCCAACATACTCCAGATACGCTTCGATTGATACTCCGTCCTTACCCAGGCTGTTGGTATATTCCTCAAACAGGCTTTCTGCTTCCTTCTCAACTGCAGACTGCGGCAGCGTGATCTCAGATTTTTCTATTACGGCTGCAAGAAGCTCATTTTGCCAATTCACGTCCAGCTTTTCCTGTTTCTGTGCTGCTATTCTTATCTTTGCATCCTCTTCAAATGCCTCGATACTGTCAAAGCCTGTTGCCACTATAACAAGAGGAAGACCAAAATCAGGAGTTACTGTACATTTGATTTCCTTTACAGTGACCTTAAATACAGCATCCTTGCCGGCAATGTCTACTCCGCCGTAGTTTTCCGGGAACCTGACATTTACTTCTATTTTATCGCCTACACTGGCGCCAATTATCTGATCTTCAAAGCCCTCAATAAAGGCACCCGATCCAATCTCAAGATCGTAATTATCGCCTCTTCCGCCTTCAAATGCTTCACCGTTGATAAATCCCTCGAAGTCGATCTTTACCGTATCGCCCTTTTCTACAGGTCTCTGGATAAGACGCATCTCTTCTCTGTTGTCCTGTCTCAGTTTTTCCCTGGCGTTGACGATATCCTCATCCGTAACCTGGGCCAGTGGCCTTTTTATGTTCAGATTTTTATAATCTCCAAGTGTAATCTTTGTTTCTGTTACATTATCTACTTTTGTTGCCATTTCATTATACTCCCAGCATTTAATATGCATTTATTTTAACATTTTCCTCCCCGCAGCACTAACCCAAAGTATTTATCATATGATTTATAATAAAAATATATCCTGAGCCAGGTTGCTATAAAAAACAGAAAGGGCTGTGCAGGAACCCTGCGCAGCCCTTTCTAATGTTATTTCACAAACATAGGAGTCAATATTGTGTTCCCATCAGCCCCACGAAAGCAGATACGGCTGGTGTCTGTAAGGTGATACGAAGATAGACTGTGTCGGGCAATCCTGCTCGCAGTACATGCAAACGATGCAGTCCTGCTCATACTTAACGTAAGGCTTGCCGTCCTTGCCCATTCTTATAACGTCCATGTTGCAGTTCTTAACACAGAGGCCGCAACCAGTGCATGTTTCTTTATCAATTCTCTCAATTGCCATGATTCATTCCTCCTTATTATTTCTGCTCTACAGGTGTATCAATTCCCTCTGACCACTCAACATGTCTTCCATCAGGAAGGTGCATTGGGAATCTTCTCTTATATCTCTCAGCATATGGGATAGATGGATCCGGATGCCACTTCTCTGGGATTGGAACCTCATCGAGAACAATCTCATCTTCTCCTTCACCCTTCTGGAGTCTGATCCACTTGAATCCGTATGGATCTCTTCTTACAGGGTAGTCCTCACGGAAGTGAGCTCCACGGCTCTCCTTACGCTCGATTGAAGCAAGAAGCTTCAGTTCCATGTTAAGTGCCATATTTATTGTCTCATGAACCTTACGAAGCTCATGATAATCATCAGCATAAAGCTTTGGAATAAGCTCTTTTCTGACATATCTGATCTGCTGAAGTGCGATATTCAGTCTTTCTTCGTTCTTTACAAAGATTACGAAGTAAGGGAAGATAACGCTCTGCATGTACTGGGTTACCCACTGAGCTGAGAATCCGCCGTTGCGCTCGTATGGTGCAAATACGTATTCCATTGCCGCATCGATAACTTCCTGCTTGATCTCTGTAGCTTCCTCTACAACTGCCTTCTTTCCGGCATCTGCTCCGGCGATGGCTCCTGTTACTGAGCAGTAAGCTGCTGCAAATCCCTGTCCCGGATACTCAGCGCCGCAGGCTCTTGCTCCAAGGGAGTCACCTGCAGCATAAAGTCCTGAAAGCTCTGACTCACAGGTCTTGTCAACCGGCCAAAGTCCGTCTGCAACATGAGCACTCTGTCCAAGGGCACGACCCATTACCATGCGGAGACGTCCGCTTTTTGCCAGTCTCTCGTCATACTCTGAACGAGGATATCCCTTAGGACTCTTGCACATCTCCTGGAACTCACTCATTCCTGAACATGTCTGCCAGATTGCAGGAACCTTTCCTTCAGCTGCCATGAATGCCTCAAGGTGATGTGTTGCAAGACGGTCCCAATGGTAACCTGTTACCTGCTCATCGCAGTTAAGGGTTGGTGTATTAGGCTTCATCTCTCCACGGAATGTACGAAGTCTGTCTCTGTCAAATACTGCCCATGGCCATGCAGGGAAGTCGCATCTTACAGGATGGGTCTCCTCCCACTCTTTACCGGTGATATGGCAGCCATGTCTGAAGGCGATGGCATCTGCATCGCCTGTGCTCATGCAGCGAAGTCCAGGGCTCTTAAGTCCTGCAGGGCCCATGGCCATGATGACTTTCTTTGCCTGGATAATGATAGCCTTTGGATTGTCAGGCTGGATTGCGATGGCACCAACAACCTTTCCATCCTGCTCAAGGACATCAATGATCGTTGTGTTCTCCATAAGACGAACCTGCTCTTTAAGGAGCTGCTTTCTCAGAACCAGCATGTTCTTTCTAGGCGGGAATCTGTAGCTCTGCTGGAACTGGATAGTTCTCATTCCGACAGGGTTAAGAGGCATTACAACCATCTGATCATTTGATGGCTCCTTGGCAACACACTCGTATGGAACACCGTTGTGATCCCAGCGATAAACGATTGCACCCCACTCAACGAGATCAGCCCAGCACTGTGTTGATCCTCTGTATGTGATCTCTGACCAGTCACGGTCATTCATGTAGTCACCTGTTGTATTGCAGACCATCATCCATTTGCTGAAATCATGTCTTTCAGGATCGAATGCAGCGAACGTGTTGTCATGTGGACTCTGTCCGCAGCTTCCTACTCTGCCCTTATCAACCAGCAGAACATCTGCGCCCTGATTCTTAGCCTTAATGGCTGCAAAACATCCGGCCCAGCCGCCGCCGATAACAAGGACATCAGCAGTATATCTTTCCTGATCGATCTTTGTTTTTGCTTTCATAGAATTACTTCCTCCTTGCAATATTTATGAATTTGATTTACGCATCAATTTCTTATCGACTACATATTAGCAGACAGTATTTTCAAAGAGAATTTCATAAAACAACCGGACTGATAAAAGAAATGGAATAATTATGCCCATACAAGAAGTCATTTCCTTGAATATGCCCTGATTTTTTTGTATAATCTGATAGATAAAATAAATTAATCCAAGCTTTGGATTAATTTACTTAATTTAATACAAATATGGGAATCAATATGGATATAGAATATTTAAAAAGATTTGTTACTGTCGGTGAATTTCTTAATTTCCGTAAGGCTTCGGATGCTCTGTTTATCAGTCAGCCTGCACTGAGCCATTGTATCTCTGCTTTGGAAAAAGAAGTCGGAGTCCCTGTCTTTGTAAGAAATACGAAAAATGTGGCTTTGACCCCCGCAGGCGAGATTCTTTTTTCTGCTGCAAAGAATATTATTGACAGCTACGACAATGCTCTTGCTGATATTTCCAAGATTACCAATGTTAACAATACCACTTTGAAGATTGGCTACGTAGGAGCCGCCCTGGACAACAGCCTTACTCCTCTGCTCAAGGAATTCAAACGACAGGAGCCTGATATCGATGTCAGTCTGACAAGACACCGCGGCACTGAAATAAGGGAGCTCCTCGAAAATCATCAGATTCAGTTTGCCGTATCCTATGAGGAATACACAGAATCCATACCAGGTATTCAAGCACTGACCCTCGATAAGGAAGAACTCCGTCTGCTGGTAAATTCCGAGGATGAGTTTGCGGGGGCTGACTCCGTCTCCATAGACCAGATTGCTGACAAACCTCTGATAATATGCGAAAAAAAGACCGTACCATATTATTATGATCAGGTCATGACTCTTTTCCAGACTGTTGGTACCACTCCGAACATTGCACAGGTAACACATGAGATCAGTGATATTTACAGATTGGTAGACATGGGGGTTGGCTCAGCTGTCATATCCTATTCTCCAAAACGTCTTTTTTATAATTCATTTGACCTGGTGTTTGTTCCTATCCGCACGGCTGATTCATCCGTCCTTGAGCATAATAAGGTCATTGCATGGGAGGGCGAGCTGTCTGCTTCAGGCAGGAAATTCATTAAAACGGTCAAAGATTATATTAAATCAGACAAATGACCAATACTTTCGTATCAAAAGGGGCTGCAGACGCAGCCTTTTTTATTTTAATCATTTTTATTTCGTCTCATAATTAAAAGTTGTTTTAACGATTAAAATTATTTTTAATTAATTGTTGACAAGTTGTCCTTCGCTAACTATAATTCATTTAAAGTTAGCTACGCCTAACTTCAGCAATTAATCCATGCGGCAGCCAATTGCTGCCGCAATAATAATAAAGAGGCGAAACATGGAAATAGTTAAATTCACAAGGATGACATCGCCGGCAGCATGGATTCTTTCATGGAAATACTCTACATGGCAGTTGCCATTCTGGTCCTGGCAGCCATCGTCCTGGGCATCGTAGTTCTCTATAATCTGGGCGTCATGAGCTATGTAGAGCGTTACAGAGAAATGGCTACACTTAAAGTAGTCGGCTTTAAAAACAAGAGAATCAAAGGCATACTGATCGGCCAAAGTATGTGGCTGACCGTTGTAGGACTGATTATCGGCGTGCCTCTCGGCATCGTGGTTGTAAACTGGCTGGAAGAAGCCCTCGCTTCTGAATATGAGATGCAGATTGTAATGGGACCGCTGACCTTCGCAGTCGGTATCATAGTTCCGTTTGCAGTATCGCTTCTAGTCGGCCTGATGGTGGCCTCCAAGGCTAAGAAGATCGACATGGTCGTTGCTCTTAAGACTCCGGAATAATACTTATGATGATAAAAGACCTGCGCAGGGAAACCTGTGCAGGTCTTTTGTCTTTCAATCAACAGGCAGATATTTCCGTTTTATGTGCATAAACATGCATATCGTTATGATGGCAGAAAGGAGGGAGCCCAGCGGAGCCGCAAATCCCATAGGGAAAAGGGTATCTGCGAAGAGCTTTGATGCAAAATACGCCACCGGTATACGTACCAGGGCAGCCGACGCAATATTAGATATAAATGAATATATGGCCTTATTATATGCGCAGAAGAATCCACCCAGGCAGAAATGTATCCCGGCAAAGAATGTATCAAAAGCATAAGAGCGCAGGTACTGTGCCCCCAAAGGTATTACATTTTCCTCATTTGTAAATATGAATACAATAGGCCCCGGTATCAGTTCGCACAATATGATTATTACAACGGCATAACCCAGGCATATGCCGATGGCCAGCTTCAAAGTCTTAACCGCACGGCCGTGCTCTCCCGCACCTGCATTTTGGGCACCGATGGCTGATACTGTTGAAAGCATGGCAGATGGAACCAGGAATATAAAGCATATTACCTTCTCTACTATGCCTACTGCAGCTGCTGCCTCCAGACCTCTGGCATTGGCAATGGCTGTGATAACAAGAAACGCAATCTGAATGATTCCGTCCTGGCAGGCAATAGGCACGCCGATTCCTACAATTTTCTTAAGTACGCTTGCCTCAGGCTTCAGGTCGCTGCCGGCAAGCTTTACATCCCGGCTTCTCTTAAGCAGGAAGATAAGTGAGATGGCCACGCTGATTGCCTGAGATATTATTGTAGCCAGCGCTGCACCTGCGGCCCGCATTCCACATGGTCCGATCAGAATATAGTCAAGTATCACATTTACTACACCCGCAATAAAGACAAAAAGCAGCGGGCTCTTGGTATCACCCATGCCTCTGAAGATGCTGCTGATAACATTATAGGCCGTTATAAACGGAACGCCTATAAAGCAGATCAGCACATAGCTTTCGGTCTCACTCCATGCCTCTGCAGGCGTTGAAAGGGCAGAAAGGATTGGATTTCTAAGAGCAATCAATAATCCCGTTACCACAGCTGCAAAGATAACAAATATGGTAACGGTATTGCCTATGGCCTTGCCAACTTCCCTGTCCTTTTTTGCTCCGACATTATTGGCGATAGTGACCGTGGCACCCATGGCCAGACCGGCGATTATTACAGTCAGCATATGGGTCAGCTGTGAACCCACAGATATTCCTGTAGTTGTATCAGCGCCGTTAAACTGCCCTGCAATAAAAAGATCTGCCAGACCATAAAAAGTCTGGAGAAAACATGATATAAGATATGGAATTGAAAACCGCAGCAAATTTTTCAAAATGCTGCCACTCGTAAGATCCTGCTTCACAATTATTTTCCTTAATTTTCAAGGACCCGCAGTTTCCTGGCCTGCGGGCCCCTTTGTTTCTATTTTTTATTTAATAAATTCTGACCATTTGTCTTTATCCGGCTCCATGAACGGTGCACGGATGAAGCTATCCTTCAGATTAAACGGAACAGTTGCATCAAATATTACCTTTGTAGAGCAACCAACTTCTCGGATTGAACCTGTGTATTCAGGTCTTGAACTTGGATCCAGCGGATGGCATCTGACTCCCGGAATGGTGATGATGTCCCTGTCACCCTGGAATCTGGTATTCATGGCCCAAAGCACGTCGTTTGGATCAAAGATATCCACGTCTTCGTCCACAAGTATTACGTGCTTAAGCTCTGCAAATGCAGAAAATGCCAGAAGGGCTGCCTGGCGCTGCTTGCCCTCATCAGTAGGAACTTTCTTCTCTACCTGAAGGACTGCCATATATTTTCCGCCGCCGGCTCTGTGTGAATAGCAGGTCTTAACGAGTCCCGGATATGCCTTTTCAACCATTCCAAGAATTGATGCCTCTGTTGGAATGCCTGCCATGTTTACATGCTCTTCAGAAGGTCCGATGCATGTCTGCATGATAGGGTTCTTTCTGTGGGTTACTGCCTTAACCTTGATAAGCCAGCATACTGAACTTGCCTTTCCGTTGTATCCCGGAAATTCCGGCATCGCAAATCCTGTATGGCTGTGCTGGTCTTCGGTTACCTTTACGCCCGGTATGATCTCTCCTTCAATAACATACTCTGCATTTGCGATGGCCATCTCATTAATGGCAACGCACTTGTGGAGCTCTACAGGCTTCTGTCTCAGGGCGCCGGCAATTGAAAGCTCGTTAAATCCCAAAGGTGTTGTTGGCGGCTCAAAGCATGAAAGAACCTCGATGGCCGGATCAACTCCTATAGAAACAGAAATAGGCAAAGGCTGATTCAGTTCTGTGGCTCTTTCTGCCATGGCTCCGATGTGGCGGGAACCCGGCTGCAGGAAAATCGAAAGTTCATCCTTTCCCTGAATGCACATGCGGTGGATCGTAATGTCCGAAAGTCCGGTATCCGGATGGGTTGCATAGCACATTCCCAGTGTGATATATGGCCCAGCATCTACAGGAGTATTGGTAGGTGCAGGGATCAGTTTATTCAGATAAAAGTCCGGATCTGTTGCCAGATGAACAACCTCCTGACAAGGAGCCGCTTCTTTCGTCTCCACAGGCATGATTGGATTCTGGGCACACTGTCCGCAAAGTCTTCCCAGTTCTTCCTTCCTGCAGCCAAAAAGATCTGCTACTCTCTGTCTGCTGGCAAGCACTCCGATTGCCACCTTTGCCTCAGGATGGTCCTTGATGTTATTAAAGATCATGGCCGGTCCGTCTACTGTAGTCGGGCGTTTAACTGTACCGCCTGCTCCCACATAACGGTAAACCCCGGAAAGCTCTGCCTGAAGATCCACTTCCGTGTCAGTTTCAACCAGCTGCCCCGGAGCTGCCTTCAAAAACTCAAGTGCATCCCTTAAAGATAAAATATCAGTACGGTTATTCATTTATTTACCTTCCTTCTATAAATTTGCTTTTATTGCATATTCGGTTGGATTCTATCACACTTTTATTTTAAGAACAACAATCTACCACAGTTTGACCGCCAAGAATGCGGATGTTATAATCAGTCCAACTTTTTACTAAAAAAGGAAAAATCCGATGAAAGCTCTTAACCGCAGATACTCAAACAGACAGTCAGGAATTGAACTTTTAAAGATAATTGCTATTCTTCTTATTGTCTTAAATCACGTTATCCAGACATTCACCGAAGTTAACGGTGTATTTCCTGACGACAGCTATCTCATCGACATCACTCAGAACACAACAGATTTTCAAACACTCCTTCTGGCAATACTGCGTACCAGCGGCACCATTGGAAATGACCTGTTCGTCCTCTGCAGCGCATGGTTTTTGCTGGACAGCGAACGCTGCAATAAGCGCAAGGTTTCATTCCTGATATGCAATGTCTGGACTGTCTCAGTCCTGATTTTCTTTATCACATATGCACTGGGCTGCGACCTTGACCGGGATGCATCTCTCATTCAGTTTGTCCCTACCTCAAACGGCAACAACTGGTTTGTGACCTGCTACATTCTGTTTTTCCTTATCCATCCGCTGCTCAACAAGATCATAAAGTCTCTGGATAAGCGTAGGCTCCTTGGCGTAACTGCGCTTCTTTTCCTGCTTTATGGAATTTTCTATTTCTTCAAACCGTGGTTTTACAGTTACGGCGTCCTTTACATGACAGATCTTGTTGTCTGGATAATGCTTTATTTCATCCTTGCCTACGTTAAATTTTACCTGCCGGACTTTCAGAATAATATTAAGACCAACGTTATCGGGCTCCTTATCGGCCTGGTTGGTCAGGCCCTGATGACCGTACTTAATAACTTTGTGGGACTCCATGTGGAAATGCTGTCAGGCAGAGTATTGAGCTTTAACTACGCCGGAAGCCCATTTATTGTTCTTCTCACCATATGTGCATTTAATCTGTTCAGGCATATTCATTTTAAAAATGCCTTTATCAATTATGTCTCCAGCCTTTCCCTGCTCATATACATAACCCATGAAAACTATATCATCCGTTATGTATACAGACCTTATATCTTCGTATACATCCACGATAATCTGGGATATAGTCTGATAGTCATCTGGGCATTGCTGACAGCTCTGGTCATATTTGCAGCTGCCGCCATTATCTGTGCCATCTATAATCTTACTTTGGAGCGTCTGGTCCGGATTGTCAGCGATAAGATTTATAATCTGCTTGCCTTCATCTGGGCTAAGCTGTCCGAAAAACTGCTGAAGCTTCACTGAAACTGAAAATGACCGGGGAAACCCGGTCATTTTTTAATTAACCCTACTGATTATCAGATCACCGCTTGAAGGTATCGTCTCGATCTCATACTCTCCAAACTGCGTCAGGTCGTCTATGAATTCACTGTAGCCCTCTCCCATATATATCAGGTCAGGCACCTTTTCCGGATTGATCTTATAATATGCCACAAGTCTGTCTATGTCTTCCTGCTCTATCATCTCGTCTGCGTCGATCAGCCAGGCAGAATAAGATGCATTTTCCTTTTCAGAGCACATCAGATATATCCATGGGATTCCGGATACTGAAACAAAAGTTTTTGCCTCTGGGTAATTTTCATTTATATAGCCGGCCACTGCCTGGGAATTTTCAAATAATTCGTCCGCATAATCCGAAATATAAAGTCCTTTTTCAAGTCCGCTATCCTGAGCTGTACTTTGAAGTTCCTGCCAGTTGCTCCAGAAGATTGTCTTATATCTTATGACAGAAAGAGTTCCCAACTGCCCCACAAGTACCACACACAGACATACGGCGGTCAGTGCTTTGACTGAAACCTTTCCTTTTGCGTATATTGCCGCTCCACATCTTCCGATCATCACCATGGTTACAACGACGGCTACTGTGGCTCCGGAAGAGATTGCATAGAATCCGGTATTGGAAGAAGCATGCATACAGAGCGTGTAAAGCATTCCTGGTATCCAGAATACACATAAAAGTTTCTTCTGAATATCATCCCAGGAAAGCATCGCACACAAAGGTGCCATGATATTTATCGGGAACATAATAAAATTTATGCTTCCCGTATACCAGACCGTAACAGCAACTGAGATCACTGTAAGGGCAGATGCGGCCAACAGGTAGATTATTCCATGTTCCCTGCGCTTTTTATCAAGCCCTGCAATGATTGTCTCCAGTATAACGGCACACATGCTTAATGTAACCAGCTTGCTGACACCGACAACGGATGTAAAATACGTAAGCACTATATTGAAAACCGACCTTGACGGATGGTTCGGATCGTTCAGCATGTTTGGAAGAGCTTCAAGTATCTTCCCGATTGAGCCGCGGCTCAGCACAAATGCTCCAAATAGTGCTGCCAGGATGGCCGCACCTATTGTAAAGAAAATTATGCTTTTGAATGTAAATACTGATGCAGCCGGTTTAAGCTTTTTGCATTTCCTGTAAATTGCTGCAATTATTACTGCCGCCAGATATACTGCATAAACCATTATCAGATATGGACAGCAAAGCACTGCCCCTGCAAAAAGCAGACCTGCTACTGCCTGCTGCAAAAGCACTGCCCTCCTTGCAGTCAGCATTATGACCAGCGCCAGCGTCAGGCATATTATCCCCATTGAATTATATGAAAGCGCCATAATTCCAAATGGTGCATATAGCATAAAGCAAATCGCTCCTGCCGCAGCGCCGGGTTTATTTATGTTTCTGAGTCTTCCATAAATAAAGAGTGCTGCAAGAAACTGGATAACAGTATAGATATATCTGAAGGTCAGCATCATGCCTTCCATGCTGCCCGAGGTTATAGCAAGATAAATTTTCATGAATGGCAGTAGTAAAAATCCGCTCATTTGAGCCAGATGCCACTCCTGAATCAGAAAATCATCACCCTGCAGGATCCTGTATGGGATTGTCAGATAGAAGGTCTCATCAAGAAATGCCGTGCCATACCTGCACTTCCAGAGCATGAATATGAAACCGGCCACGGCCAAAAGGATGAAGGCGATGTCCCAGATGTATGTGTTTTTTTTATTTATAGCAGTCATTCAATTATCCTTTAAATCATTTTTGCCGAAAGAATTTTAACACATACTTTTTTGTTATACAACGGGCGGGGTGAAGTGCTTTGCTTTCGCAGCCTTCGGCTGCTTCGCCGCTCGTGTGGACAGTCGCAAAATAAAAAATATCAATCTTGCAAGTGAACTTGCGATTGATATTTTTATTTTGCTCGTTGTATAACAAAAACGACCCCGACCACACTTACTGTAGCCAAAGCCGCTTTCACTGCGGATAACAGGAGTCGAACCTGCATGAAGTTGCCCTCACATGGACCTGAACCATGCGCGTCTGCCAATTCCGCCATATCCGCATAGTCTCTTTCAAGACACTCGAGTATATTATCACGCAAAATCGATATTGTCAAAGAGTTTTTTCTGTTTCTGCTCTATCATTTCATCTATGCGGTCAATATATTCATTTATCCTGCTGACATTATCCTGTCTGAGAAGATCTGTCATGACCCCTTCCGCCCTGTCGGGGTTCTGGACCCTTCTGCCCAGAAGCATCTTACTGGTTGCCCCTGCGCCGCAGGCGATTATGCTCTGGACCTCTTCCATTATCATGATATTGTATATACTTTCTTTACCTGGGATAGCATATCCAATGTTCTCATGATTGCCTGCAATGCTTTTCTGTCTGTAGAGGTAATATGGCCTCATTCCCATGCGCGAAGCGCCCCTGGATGCCTCTTCTATCATTTGTGTAACCACGTCTGCGTCTATTTCAAGTCGTTCCAGCTTTGCGGACCGTTTGAGAGCAAGCGCATGTACCGTCAGGCTGTCGGGCTCCAGCCTTTCTATTTTCCTTAATGTATCCTGCATTTCCCTGACGCCCTCTCCTTCAAGTCCCGCGATCAGGTCCATATTTATGTTGTCATAGCCCATTCTTCTGGCCAATAGATAACTTGCCGCCACATCCTCTATTGTATGCTTTCTGCCTATGGCATCCAGAGTTTTCTGCTGCATTGTCTGGGGATTTATGGAAATCCGGCTAACGCCCCAATCCAGAGCTATCTTCAGCTTATTTTCAGTTATGGTATCGGGCCGCCCTGCCTCCAGCGTGTATTCAACGGTACTTTCTACCGGAAAATTCCGGCACAGGCAGTTCATCAGTTTTTCCTGCTGCTTTTCATTCAGTACTGTCGGCGTACCTCCGCCGATATAAATGCTGGTAAGCCTTTTTCCCCGGCACATTTCAGAAACAGAGTTAAGTTCCCTGCACATTGCCTCTACATAGGCATCCATGCGTCCGCTCCATACAGATAATACTCCTGAACTAAATGAGCAATAGCTGCATATGCTTGGGCAGATGGGGATTCCCACATAAAGACTGTACGAATTTAAATCTCTGCTTTTTCCGCCAAGTGCACCCTTTATTACGTTATCTTCAAGCTGCGCAATATCCCAGCTAAGCCCAGCCTTCGCCCGACTGACTCTGCGCTCGCTGGCCATCTTCGCCAAAAAAACGCTTCTATCCATCTTTCCAAGAGAAGCTCTTGCCAGTTTTACAGGTCTTACACCTGTCAGCACGCCCCAGGGCAGTTCAATTCCTGTATAGTCCCTGAACATGTCATATACCATCAGGTCCGTGTATTTTTTATCAAGTTCCATCCCGCTGACATTAACAATGCATTTTTCGTTGTCGTCATCAATCCGCAGATACTCCCGCCGGCCGCCAGCCGGTTTGGTGCTTCGTTGTGCCAGAGCCAGCCTCCTGCTGCGCATTTCTTCATCAGCCTCACAGATCTGTATTACTTCTTCTTCCGGCAAAAATGCCTTTACCAGATGATATGCACTGAGCCTTATAGATTCCACATTGCTGTTTATGCGTATCATCAGTCAATACCTCTGTAGTGGTGTCCTCTGGAAAATGAATTTACGCCGGTGTATTCAGCTGCCGGCTCTCCAACATTTCCAAGAATCTCCAGTGTTTCAGTCTTATTTTCCAAAGTCAGGTCAATCAGTATGTTATCTCTTTCCCAGGCAGCTGCCTTATCCATCATGCTGACCGCATCTTCGGTATAGACAGTTGTAAAACCGAACTCGTCAAATGATGTAACCAACCGGTCCCTTTTAGCAGACTCCAACGAAACCACCCCATCAGTGCCATAATTTTCTGCCACATCCTGGGCTGTAAACATTACGGGCTGTCTGCCATAAATTTTGTAGATCAGCGATTTACCCTCAGGCATTTTGTCAATTTCGGCATCAGTCAGTTCATCGCTTGCCATGAAAACAATATTTTCAAACTGCTGCCTGTAAAATTCCATTGCCTGGGAATTTGTGGCATATAGGAATGAATCAGCGATTACCTTCCCCTGGTAGTCCATCTCCTGGACAAGGCCCATCTCATCAATATTTTTGATAACAAAACCATCGGCCCATTGTGCCTCTTTCACGCAGCTTTCAGCTTTTCTTCTTATGTTTTCTCTTAAGATATATGGCAGGTCAGCAAATACGGATGCCCGCCCTGAAAGGAGCGAAACCTGAGTCCCTGTCCAGTGGCATGGAACCAATATATTCAACTGTTCCGGCAGCATCCGTGACCTTATTATATATTCTGCCACCGCACTAAGTTGTTCTTCAGTTTTTACTCTTATATATAAATTCTTCAAAATATTTCTCTGTTCTGTTTCCTTTGTAAGATTCAACCGGCATTTCTGCCCTACGGCCTTCTGTACTTCCCGCACAGCTTTGCTTTAAATTCTTCTACCCCTTGTCTGCGCAGCGCATTCAGTTCACTCATCTGTACAAATACGTTCCCGTCTATATTGCAGGTGACAGAGAGCCTTACTCCTGTGCCCCCGGTTTTCTGCATCTTTGAAACAACCGTTTCCTCATCGGTCGGCCGGCTCTTAGCTTCTCCTGCCAGGCCGCCGCTTACTGAGATGCAGACATCATCTTTCCATATTGTTATGGCAACAGGCTCCCCGGCTTTAAGTTCCACCAGCGCCTCAGCCTGCACTATTTTTTCCGGTTCTATTACCTCTTTCTGAACAGACTCTATCAATGCATTATTGCGGACCCTGAAAACCTCATTGCCAGTGCGGATATTTTTAAATTCCTTGCCTTTAAGCTGCAGGCCGGTTCCGGCATTTCCTGCCGCCGCACTTGTCAGTTCCACGTTTTCTGTTCCCCTTATCTCAAGCACATCGCCGTGATTCACATCCGTCTCCAGATTTACGAATACATTCGGAGGCGAAACTTTTGAGACAGTTCCCACTTTAACGCCGCTATGATTAGGACGCTTATTGGCCAGCATGTCTTTTCCGTTCTGCTTGAAATAATAACCGGTACTGAAACCGCCACGGTTATAAATATCTTTCATTTCCAGGACCATGCGTTTTATCTCAGCTCCGTCCCATTGTCCGGCTTCGTACATGTCCACGGCAGCCCTGTAGCTTCTTGTCACAAGCGCTACATATTCCGGTTTTTTCATGCGGCCTTCTATCTTAAATGAATCTATTCCGGCCTCTATCAGCTGTGGAACATTTTCTGCCATGCACATGTCCTTCATACTCATAACATATTCATTTGCCAGAAACCTTCCGTTATGTAAGGCCGAGCTGCCCTGTTTCTTCTTTGCTGCGTCTTTTCCTGGTTTTTCGTAATCGCCAAACATTTTCCAGCACTGCCTGCAAGGCTGGGCACACCGCCCCCTGTTGCCGCTGCGGCCGCCAATAAACGAGCTTAAAAGACATTTGCCTGAATATGCAAAGCACATCGCGCCGTGAACAAATGTCTCTATTTCAATGTCTGCCTGTTCCTTTATGCTTTGAATTTCCAAAAGAGAAAGTTCCCTGGCCGGCACCACTCTGGTAAAGCCGCAGCTTTTAAGAAACTTTGCGCCATAGGCTGAAGACACACTCATCTGTGTTGAGGCATGAAGTGGCAGTTCAGGGAATCGTTCCTGCAGCATCTTTGCCACTCCAAAGTCCTGCACGATTACTCCATCCAGACCTGCCTTGTAATAAGGCTCCATATATTCAGGTACTTCCCCAATCTCATCATTCTTCAGCAGGGTATTCAGTGCCATGTAAATGCTGACACCATAAAGATGGCAATAGTCGATTGCCTTCAGTAATTCTTCTCTATCAAAATTTCCTGCAAATGCCCTCGCAGAAAAAAGAGAGCCGCCCAGATAAACTGCATCGGCACCGGCCTTAACCGCTGCCTGAAGCGCCTCAAATGTTCCGCAAGGAGCCAATACTTCTGTTTTTCTCATAGACCCAATTTTATAATCCACACCTTTGATTGTCAACAGCGCTGCCCATCTGTTACAATATCCCCTGCAGGCTGAAATGCCCTGTAGGCCTTAGGAAATCCAGAACCCGAAGCCAGATTAAAGCGAAAACATTCTGAAGCTAAGATAAGCCGGACTGAGGCTGGCTGTTAAAGATGTATATGGAGGATGAGAAGATGAGATTTGTAATACAGAGGGTGACCAGCGCGTCAGTTGCTGTTGAAGGGGAAGTGATCGGAGCAATCGACCGGGGCTTTCTGGTACTGATTGGCTGTCGCGAAGGAGACGATAAAGACATTGCAGATAAAATGATCCGCAAGCTGTTGGGCATGCGGATATTTGAAGATGAAAACGGAAAGACCAATCTGTCTTTGGATGCTGTAGGCGGAGGACTCTTACTGGTGTCACAGTTTACACTTTACGCAGATTGCCGGAAAGGAAACCGTCCAAGCTTCTTTAAGAGCGGCGACCCTGAAAAGGCCGAAGCTCTTTATGAATATATAATTTCCCAGTGCAGAAATGCGGCTCCCGGCATGCAGATTGAAACCGGCAGCTTTGGAGCCGACATGAAGGTTTCACTGCTGAATGACGGACCTTTTACTATCATTCTGGATTCAGACGAACTGTGATGTTAATAAACCGTAACCAATGCGTCAGCTATGGCTGCGGCCATTTCGTCGCTCTTAGATGACATGATCTTGACATCGCCTTCACTTGTCACGTTGCCTAATTGGACGACATATGTTTCGATGCCGGTGTTGCTGTAACAGTAAGGATTGTATTCTTCTTTCGGATTTCTGTCATCCTTGAATGCACCGGTAACTATGCCGCCTGACTCCCGGATTATATAATAATAGCTGGATTCAAGGGTTGGCTCATACTCTTTAAGACCTGCCTCTTTATTGTCGGCTTTTTCCTCATCAATATCACTTTGGGACATCAGTTTACAATAAATATTGTTTCCGATTGAACCTGCGGATGTGGAATCTCCCAGGCCTGTTGCTTCCTGGATTTTCTCATTTAAAGTCTGAGCAAACGTATAATCCAGTCCCGTGTACGCATATACTTCAAGCCCGCTTCCGCCTGCGCTGTTCATGCGGATAGATATCATGTATTTTGCATTTGTCTTACATGCCCTTGCGATACGGCCGTCTTCACCGTATGGATCTACAGTTTCATTATCGCTGGTTCTGGTCAGGGCCACTTTTATGCCCTTTTCTTCCAGGTCTGATTTAATCTTCAGTGTCAGCGGCAAAAGGAAGTCTGCTTCCCGGTGTCCGTCCACTCCGGTCGCACCCAGATCGGTTCCGCCTCTTCCGGCATCAAGCACCACGTCTGCCGCTTCGTCATTTGTATTTTCAGCCACAACCATCTGTACCGTCGGGTATGTATATTCATTTCCGATAACAATGCAGTTATTGTACTTGCTCATGGTGTAATATGTGGTTTCCTGATAATCAGTATTGTTAACAAGCGGATAGTATTTATAGTATTTTTCCGTCAGATTGTCAGTTTCGCTCTCTGCTTCTGATGTTTCCTCGGTTGTGGTCTCTTCTGTTTTTTTCTTCTGAAGTGCATTTCCGGTTGTGGTTTCCACCTCTGCCTCGGTAGTCTCTTCGCTTACACTTTCGGTTTCTTCCTCAAAAGATTTTTCGCTGGTTACACGGATAAACATTGTGTAGGTATCCCTGGCAATAGTATCCAGATATAAACCTCCATTATATTCTTCGGACAATGTAAATGTACCTTCATCTATTATGATAGGAACAGATATGAAATCACCATTATATAAAACCAGATCCACCTTGCATTCTGCTGCAAGTGTCACTGCCTCAGCCGGCAATGTGCCTTGCATGTTAAGGTGTGTCCCGTAAGTGTAAAGCTTTTCTACCGATGCTTTCTGGTCACTTACCTCAAGCTGAGCTATACCTTCCTCTTCTTTCTCCGGCTCTTTAGCTGCATTCAGCACAACTACTATGGCTATAGCCACTATGCAGGCGGCAGCCAGAGCGCCTATCAGGACAAATCTTCTGGTCCTTGCCGCCTTGCGTGCCTCCTGTCTGACTTTTACCTTTTCTCTGTGATTTCCCTCTTCGACATACTCTCCGGCAGCCCGCCTTTTCTGGTCTTCTTTGACATCCAGAGTAGCTTTCTCTGCATCAGAATAAGCGGATTCGTAATCGTATCCGCTTATTCTTTCTTTATTCAGTTCTTTTCCACTTCTTCGTGTCATGAACTATTTTATTCTATTGTACATTTCCGGCCTGAGCCACTGCATTTGCACTGGAGCTTTCGAGACGTCCCATGGCATCCTTTATGGCATTTATCTGATTCGGAGTAGTCTTATCCGGTTTGTTCTTCATGAGAAGCTTTCTCAGCTCTGCTACATCACTCTTTATCAGCTTCTTTTCATTCTTGTCCAGATTCTTACCCAGCTTGCTGACAGCCATTTCCACTTTATTGATCAATGCATTTGCATCATTGTTAATGGAAACAGCATCCTTCAGTGTGCCATCCTGAGCCGCATAATTTTCTGCGTCCCTTATGGCCTGCTGAATCTCGGCCTCGCTCATTTTTCCGTCATCAGTTATTGTGATTGACTGTGCTTTTCCGGTCACAAGATCCCTGGCAGAAACCTTAAGTATTCCGTTGGTATCAATATCAAATGTTACCTCAATCTGCGGCACACCCGCAGCTGCTCTTTGTATTCCTCCCAGACGGAACTTTCCTATGGTCTTATTATCCCTTGCCATCGGCCTTTCGCCCTGAAGCACATGTATGTCAACACTGCTCTGATAAGCCATGGCAGTGGTAAATACCTGGGAGTAATGTACCGGAAGAGTAGTATTTCTCTCCACAACTCTTGTTGCAACACCGCCCATTGTTTCAATTGAAAGGCTGAGAGGGGTAACGTCCAGCAGCAGCAATCCGCCCTGGGCACCGGCCACCACCAGACTTCCGCCCGATAATGTATCGCCCTGAATGGCTGCACCCTGAGCAACACATTCGTCAGGATTTATGTTCTTGGAAGGCTCCAGTCCTATCAGCTGTTTAACCTTGGCCTGAACTGCAGGTATACGGGTAGATCCGCCTACCAAAAGAACTTTGCTCAGCTCCGAAGATGCGATTCCTGCATCCATCAGAGCATTTTGGACAGGTCCTGCGGTTCTGTCAATCAGATCCTTTGTCAGTTCCTCAAATCTTTTTCTTGAAAGTTTATATTCAGGGCTTATAGGCTCGCCCTTTTTCTGTGCGAGATACGGAAGTATTATTGTTGCATACTCGGCCGCAGACAGTTCAATTTTTGCAGCCTCGGCAGCTTCCTTGATTCTCTGCATGGCCGCGATATCCTTAGCCACGTCAACGCCGAAATCATTTTTAATGGCATTTGCAATATGATCAGCAATACGCTTATCAAAATCGTCTCCGCCCAGGTGATTGTCACCGTTAGTTGCCAGAACCTCTATTACGCCTTCACCGATCTCGATGATCGACACATCAAATGTTCCGCCGCCCAGGTCGTAGACCATGATTTTCTGCGGCTCGCCATGATCAAGTCCGTAAGCCAGTGCTGCACTGGTAGGCTCGTTAATTATCCTCTTAACATTAAGTCCTGCAATTCGTCCTGCATCTTTTGTAGCCTGACGCTGCGTATCATTGAAATATGCCGGAACTGTTATGACTGCATCTGTTACGCTCTCCCCAAGGTACTTCTCAGCGTCCTCCCTGATTTTTCTCAGGATCATTGCACTTATTTCCTGTGGCGTATATCGTTTTCCGTCAATCTTGATTGTCCAGTCCGTTCCCATCTGTCTCTTTACGGACGAAATGGTTCTGTCGGGATTTACGGCAGCCTGTCTCTTGGCAGCTTCGCCTACAAGACGCTCACCATTTTTCGTAAAAGCCACGATGCTCGGTGTAGTCCGTCCGCCCTTTTCATTAGGGATGATGACTGTTTCGCCGCCTTCAATGACGCTGGCACAGCTGTTAGTTGTTCCAAGATCTATTCCAATTGTCTTGCCCACGTTAAACCTCCTTAAGAACCCGAACTGTTGCTGGAAGAATTTCCGCTGTTTCCTGAATTGTCAGAGTAATATCCAGGGTATCCATATCCATAATAACTGCTTCCGTAATATCCGTTTCCATAGCCTGTGTTGTAACCATATCCCATGCAGCTGGTGCAGCCCCTGAACAGCATTATGTAAAATATTATCATTACCACAATCGGTATCAGAAGCCTTAAAAGAATGCTCCTTGATCCTCTCCGGTAAGTAGTCGTTGAACCCGTTCCGCTTTGACTGCGGCTGTTTGCCATTATCTTGGACAGTGCAGTCTTATACACCTGATTTGAAGGATCCATCTGACATGCCTTCTGCATGAAATCCGATGCATGAGTGTAATCCTTGCCGCCGAAATATGCCAGTCCGCACAGATAATACCATCTTGCATCCCTGCCCTCACTGGTTATGCTCCCCAGCACCGATATGGCAGATGCATACTTACCTGTATTTATATAATTTATGGCATTTCTGATGGACGGCGAGTCGCTGTCCATAATGTGTGGATTTATGCTGACATTCTGATAAGAATTTCCTCCGAAGAAGTCATTAAAATTGCCTGACCAGTAGTAGCCATTTCCGTAACCCGAACCGTAGCCGCTGTTTTGGCCGTAGCTTTGACCATATCCGCCATAGTTCTGGCTGTAACCCGAGCTGCCATAACCAGAATTTCCATAGCCTGAGCTGCCATAACCGGCCTGGGATCTGTACTGATCCTGAGCCTGCTGTCTGGCCCTCTCCTTCTCATATTTATCCGGGTTGGTCAGCATGTCATAGGCTTCGTTGATCTCATTCATCTTCTGAGCCGCATTCGGATCATCCGGATGCATGTCAGGATGATATTTCCTGGCCATTTTCCTATATGCTTTTTTTATTTCCTCCGGGGTCGCGTTTTTCGAAACCCCCAGAACGCTGTATGGATCGTTAACCATCTGCTTTTCCTTGATTATCAGGTTCTCTTAATGAACTGTGTCCTGCACTTAGGACATGTGATCTGTATCCTGCCCCGTCCCTTCGGAACCCTTACTGTTGCACTGCATTTAGGACATTTATAAAATCTGCTGGTGCCTTTTCCGTCCCATCTTCTCTTCTGAAGCTTAAAAAAGCCTGAAATCTTACCTTTAACCTTGAAGTAGAAATCCCTCTCCTTTGATCTGGCGTAAAGATTCTTAGAAAAAGACCTGAATATTGTATATATCAGGATCAGAACTCCCGGAATATAAAAATACATAAGCGGCGTCCATAAATTCCCAAATATTGAAATAATAAGAAAAGCCAAAGCTGCAAATGAAAGGAATCGATTAAATTCGTCGTTTCCGTATCTTCCCTGCATTGCCTGTCTTATTTTGTATCCCAGATTCCCAAAAAAATTTCTCATGATGTTTTCTCCGAAAAAAGTGTTGCTGTGCCATTAAACATAACACACTTTCGTCCAATCATTAAATGAATTAACTGTGAACTGCTGAAAAATCAGCTATTTTTCGTCCTTTCCCACTACTTTGGACACGATAAACTTCGGCCTATCCTTAACTTCCTCGTATATCTTGGCAATATAATGTCCGAGAAGACCCAGGCATATCATTATGACGCTGAGAGAAAATACCTGAAGGATTATGACCGTCGTAAAGCCCTGAAGCGCCTGTCCGGAAAATTTCTGAACGAGTGCGATCACTCCCATGACAACCGAAACAACCAACGCAACCAGTCCGATAAATATTATCAGTTTAAGAGGTGCAGATGAAAATGCAGTCAGGTTATTTATGGCATATTTTGTAAGTGATTTAACGGACCACTTTGACTGTCCTGCTTCTCTTTCCCTTACATCAAATTCCACCTGGCAGGTCTTGAAACCTATCCACGACGAAAGCGCCCTGAAAAACGCATTTTTTTCCTTCATGTTTACCAGCGTAACCACTGCCTTATGATCCATCAGTTTAAAATCCGATGCTCTCTGCATGTCTATCTTGGTGGCTCTGCTCATCAGACCGTAAAATGCGCCGGCACCGAGTCTGTTTATGGCTGATTCCCTGCCGCGGCTGGCCTTGACGCCTTCCACGATCTCAAAGCCTTCTTCCCACAGCCTGTACATTTCCACGATTTTCTCCGGCGGATGCTGCAGATCGCAGTCAATCACCACTGCACAGCCGCTTTCCAACGAATAAGAAAGTCCCGCATATATGGCGCTTTCTTTGCCGAAATTTCTTGAGAAATGAACTCCCGTAACTCTTGGGTTTTTCCCGGACATTTCCTCAATTATGGACCATGTCCTGTCTTTAGAGCCATCATCAACAAACACCAGTCTGTGCGGAATGTTCTCCGCCAGTAAAATATTGTCAATGGCGTCACAGGCTTTTTCTGCCATTTCTTCTTCGTTATATGCAGGTATTATGACTGATAATATTTTATTGTCTTTATCCATCATGTTTCCGGGTCCTTTCGTTCAGATCCCTGACTTTTTTCTCTTGACTCTTATTCACTTACGGCTTCATCATTATTTTCGGCTTTGGATTTTTTAAATATAATGAATTTACTGAAAATATAATTCAATACCACTGTTATTACCGATGCTATCAGCTTTATCACAATGTCATTGAAGCCCAGAATGTTAACAAAAACCACCAGCATTACTTCTTCAATTCCCAGGGTTAAAAGTCTGGCCGTTACAAACTCAATAATTTCCTTGACTACCTTACTGCCCCTGGTCTTGCTTTCAAACACCCAGGTCTTTGTGGTTACAAATGAAAAAGCCACTGCAACAATCCAGGCAACCACATTGGCAATAAGGATTCCAAGATTACTTTCATGGCCAAACATATTAACAGTAACATTTAATTTAAATACTAATGTTACAATGAAATATACAACATAGTTGACAACAGTAGTCAGCACTCCGAATATCACATACAGAATGTATTCTTTATATTTATCCCAAAGTCTTTTGATCATGTTTTTCTCCGCTAATCAATTCATAACTGATTAAGTATACACTAAAGCTAAAAAAAAGGGTATCTTTTCAGATACCCTTTTTGCTTTCTTATGTTTATCTGAGTTCTTTGAAATCCATGTCCCCTAGTACGTTACATCGGATGTATTAGGATCACAGGTTTCAACCTCAGTCTCGCCTTCTCCATTTCCCTCGGTGCCATAAATAATGGTATGAATTCTCTCAGCTGCATAGTCCAGATCATATATCCATACCCATGCATCTATGCTGTCATCATAGCCACCCCATACATTAGGCTGATAATTCAGATCCGGCACCGTATTCTTGATCAGCTCGGCGCTCTTTATGTCCACACTGGTAGCAAGACTCAGGATGTCCATATAACTAAGAGATGTCTCCACGCATTCCAGGAACTGTTTTATCATGGCAGGATATTCTGAAGCCGACATTTCCCTGGCTTTATTAAACACAGCTGTCAGAACTGTCTGTTGGCGGCCTGCACGATATACATCTGTGTCTATGTTTCTGATACGGGCATACGATACAGCCTGAGCTCCGTTCAGGTGAGCATATCCTTCGGTTACACCCTCGCCTTCATACTTCATTTCCGTCTCAGCATAGAAATTTATCATTTCCGCTTCTTCAGCAGTGATTTCAATGTCAACACCATCAACGATGTCTATTACTTTCTCAAGTTCGCCAAAATCAACGGTCACGTAATCTTCAATGTCCAGCTTAAAATTGGTATTAAGAGTTTTAATGGCCAGGGTAGGACCGCCTTTTTGGTATGCAGCATTTATCTTCGTTGCCTCATATCCTTCGATCGGCACCTTCGAATCCCTGAGGATTGAAGTCATCTTAACCGTATTATTCATCGGATTAATGGACATAATAATGATAGAATCACTTCGGTACTGATCTCCGATCTCAGGCAAAAAGTCTCTTGTATCGATTCCGAAAAAGGCAATGTTGGTTATCTTTGTAATTTTTTCTGTCTGCTCCGATGTGGTCGTCTCAACAATTCCCAGTTCATCCCTGTCAATCTCAGTTGCCTTAAATCCACCCGTAATTATGTTAAACGCAACAAGGAGTCCTGCCAAAATGACTATGATGCCGCCAAGTACACACGCCAGCACTATAGGCCATTTTTTACGTTTCTTTTTAACAGGCACCTCTCTGTCCTGCGCTCCTTCCGGATGCTCATCTACGGTCTGCTCTTCATCGATATCGTCAGTATCATCGATGTCATCAACTATTGTATCCTCTGCCTCGCATGCTTCTTCATCTATTACATCGTCAATAACATTTTCCGCGTCGTTCTTAATATTATTTTTTGTCTTTGGCTGATATTTTGTCATAGGATAAATCTCCGCTTATCATTAAAATGCCCGTTTATTTTACATTTTTCCCGTCATTTCTTCAACTATGGATTACAATGTACTCAAATTCTTCACATTTTTACATTTTCTTATGCCGTTTTCTATTGTCTTTTCCTGTGTTACCAGCTGTATTTATCCTGGAATCTTGACAGATGCTCAAACGGAAGGATCAGCCTGCCTCTGAACAGTCCGCATCCGTCATTTATCAGGCTGTTATTTGCGGCATAAAACATGTTAACGTCCAGGTCTTTAAGCTCGAGATTCTGCAAGGCCATCAGCCTTTCATGAGCCTCATCAAATATGATGCTTTCTCCTTCAGGTATTTCATCCCTTCTTGACCTTTCATGTTCCTGTCTTTTTTCATATCCCCTGTGATCTGCTGTTCCTATTTCGGCAATGTCATCCATTCTTTTGGTTCGCAGCTGAACCTCCAGAAAGCTTCTCGAGACGTTATCATAAAAAGTTATATGTAATGACTGATATCCGTAGATATTAGGGTTCTCAATATAATCTTTATAGAACACGGAAGCGTTGGCGTTCAGCCTTGCAGAACGTCCGTTCCAGTCATTTCCCACATACTCTGCAGTAAAGCCCCTCTGTTCCAGAAACTCCGGAAGTTCATTGGCTATTTCATACAGTATTCGCAGTTCTTCCTTTTCCGGTTCTTCTATTCCTTCCTGATGGCATTTTGGCAAAGATATCACTATCCTGTATGCCAGCAGATCCCTGAACTGATTCAGCTTGTTTTTTAACGCATCAAGAGCCGGGTAATTTCCATGCTCCTTATAATAATCATAAATAAAGCTGACAATATTGCCGTTAAACTTTTCTTCCGTGCGGATCAGAGACTTTATCCTTCCTTTGAAAGTAAATGCCAATGTGGGATATTTCTCAGCCATGTGATCGTAAAATTCCTGTATCCGCTGGGACTGACTCGTCAGGAAATCATTATGCATCAGCAGTTCGGCCACCTGCATCAGAAAATTGCTGTGTATCCGGTCTATCTGATTATTGGTTTCTATGGAATGCGCCCTTAAGTCTTCGGCATACCTGAAAAGTATCTTAAGGACAGTGTCTCCGTCATATAGATAATCGTTTAATTTAATCGTTTCTTTCATACGTTCTCTCACTGATTATGTACCTTGGTCTTTGCTTTGTCTCCATATAGATTTTTCCGACATACACACCTATTATTCCAAGGGATAGAAGCTGGACACCGCTGAGGAAACATACCACGCAGATAATACTGCTCCAGCCCCAGGCGGAATTTCCGGTTGCATGGGTAATAATGGCCCAGATGATTCCTATGAAACTTATAACTGCAATTATCAGTCCAATTGTGATTATTATGTTCAATGGCTTAACTGACAGGCTTGTAATGCCATCCACGGCCAAAGCAAGCATCTTCCGTAACGGATAGTGGGATTTTCCCGCCAACCTGTCAGCCCTTTTATAATAAACCGACGTACTTTTGAAACCTATGAGAGGAAACATTCCGCGAAGGAACAGATTGACTTCCCTGTAATTTTCAAACTCGTTTAGAACTTTAGTCGAAACCAAACGGTAATCCGCATGGTTATATACAACCTCCGTGCCCATTTTGTTCATCATTTTATAAAAGCTCTGGGCCGTAAATTTCTTAAAGAATGTATCAGTCCCTGTTGTCACGGACGCCGTAGACTATCTCGCATCCGCCCAGATATTCATCCACCATCTGTTCCATTACCGACACATCATCCTGGCCGTCAGCATCGATGGATATTGTAATGTCCGCATATTTTTTTGCTTCCATCAGCCCTGCCAGCACCGCTGCCTGATGGCCCCGGTTCCTGCTTTGCTGTATTCCGATAAAATGCCTGTCTTTACGCGCCAGCTCATTTATTATCTGCCAGGTTTTATCCTTGCTTCCGTCGTCCACGAAAAGTACCCTGCTTTCATCGGAAATTTTTCCTTTTCCTACCAGCAGATTTATCTCATCCAGAAAAAGTCTCTGTGTTATAGGAAGCACCTCTTCTTCGTTGTAACACGGAACTACTATCCAAAGCTTAGTACTCATTTCTTTTTCCATTCCCATTTCTATTTTGCGGTTATTTTTTCGTAGCCAAATATTTTTCTTATGCCTCTTATGTGTATCAGCACCCAGGCTGCAAAGAAATCCAAAGCCAGTTTGCCGGCTATTATCAGCGGCAGCTGAAGCCAGGACGGCATCCCCCAGGCGACAAATGAACCCGTTACCGAATTCCATGGAATGAGATTCAGCTCCAGATTGTGAATGCAAAGTATCAGCATACTATATCTTCCTACGGCAGCAAGTCCCCTGGCTGCAAAAGCGCACCATCTGTCTAAAGCCCAGGAGATTCCAATTACTGCCCCGCAGGCACATAAGCTCCTGAATATATCCAGAACGCCTCTTCCGAAATCACATCTCACAAACCAGAATGAATCGAAATCGATAATAAAGGAAATCCAGAACAGAACCGCTGCCGCTGCCGCAAGTATTTTAGGCCACAAAGGCACCTTGCTGACGACGTCTTTTACCTGCCATATGAGCCATCCTATGTACATGTAAAGCAGTGCACACATCCCGGGCTGCAGACTGAACGGAAGCCATATGTAATTTTTGCTTATTACAGCTGCCGCAAAAAGAGCTGCTGCAAAAAACGGTCTCACCCATTTATTAAAGCTGAGCGATATCCTGAGCAACAGGCTTCCCCAGAATATGGCCCACAAAAACCATATGGCTCCGATTGCTCTGTTCCCAAACGTTACTTCCGTAGTTGTTCCCGCTCCATATAACGCAGCCAGTCCCCACGAGCCGGCACCCGAAGTCATTGACGCAAACCAGGTGTCTGCTCCGTACCAGCTGATTCCTATGAACATTGACTCAATCGCCCCTAATACGATCAACACCGCCGCTGCCGCGACATAAGGAACGAGCAAACTTTTTGCCCTCTTTTTGCAAAATGTCTTTATGTCCTGTTTATTACTGATAAAGAACCCTGATATGAGGAAAAATATGGGAACATGGAAAGTGTAAACAACACGGTTTATCTGGTCGTTTCCCAAATGCCCCAATATAATACATATCATTCCCAGTCCCCTGGCAACGTCTATGTAATCAAGCCTTTTCTTTTCCACTTTTATCTCCGGATCATTTCTTTTCCCTGTACAGGAATGTTTTTCTCATATTCTGCAAACAGATTGTTCAGAACATCTGCACACGCCTTGGTAAATCTGTCATTTCTGAAATTTGCCTTTTCAAAGCTCCATCCATAAACATCTCTGCCTTCTTCGTAGATCAGGTCATAATTGGACAGTTCCGGTACAATTATCTGATATGCCGGAAAATCCAAAAACGACCAGTCTCTTATATATAACCCGAAACCCAGGCTTTTTGTGAGATTCACCATATATTCATAGTCAGTTTTCTCACTTTCTCCGTCAGTCCCCGCAAAGTTCTCAGCAAATTCTTCAGAAGGATTAAAAATACATTCCGGTGCCAGACCCGAACCATCTACATGGTATGCTATTTCTTCGTCGTTAACACTCATCCGCTCCCACTCATCGTTGATTCCCGGAAATACCTTGCAGCAGCGTTCCTTAAAAAAATTATTTACGCTAATCTCATCACCCTGGAATATTTCTGTAAGGCATCTTTCAAGTGCTGTCACAGGACATGGGTCTGCCCCTGCCCTGAACGCCTTTCTTCCGTTTTTTTCCAGCAAAAGTCCCACCACAGGGTATGCTTTTCCCATTGAAAGGTCCAGAATTCTGTAACCATATCCAAAGGATTTCATTCTTTCCAGTTTTTCGTATATTTTATTTCCCCTGAAGCTTTCCGGGTGCAGCAGATGTATCTCAGGGTTCTCCCTGTAGCATTCAAGAACAGCTGCCCTTTCATAAATTTCAGAAAGCCCCTGAGTCACGGCCTCCATATAGGTATTTCCTGCTGCCATGCCATTGGAACCAATTACCATTCTTAAAGTTTTGTGCGGCAGATTGACTGTCCTGTCATTGAACAGATCATAATAAGGAACGCATGCCTGTGCATCAGTGTTTTTGCATTTTTCTTTCAGAAAGTCCTCATCCACTCTCAAAAGCTTTGACAACACCGGCCAGCCCTGTACTAAGGCATCGGCTGCATTCAGCATTGTCTCGTCCGGTGCTGTTATATATTTCGTCATGCCCTTTCTATAGGCATCCTCGCAGTAATCACCCAGCAGAATGAAGTTTGAAAGTCTCTCCATCATTTCGCCGTATGCACTGGCGAGGGAATACATTTCCGTCATTCCTTTGCCGTTGGTTCCAAAATCTCCAAATGAAATATCTCCGCCGGACAGCCATATGCGGCATGATGCAACACCCGGCTTTTCGAATTTTCTTTTTTCTTCGCCGACGATTATATTGCAGCTTTCAAGTATCTGTTTTATTTCGGCCACTGTCTCCTCGGGAGCCTTGGCCTTGTATTGCTTTTTTCTGACAAATGTTTTCATGATCATTTTTCTGACATATACTTTTTCAGTTTATATTAACACATTCTGGCATTATTGACCATTTTACTATTTATTCCGCTAAATTTATTTAATTTTAGGTAAATTTATCTGTCTTGACATGTGTATATACACATAGTACAATTTCGTTCAAATTAATTTTATTTTTAGGAGGAATTAAAATGAGCAGATCAGCAGTTATAGTTATTGACATGTTGAATGATTTTGTTACAGGTCCAATTGCTTCACCTCGTGTACACCACATCATTCCGGAAATAAAGAAATTATGTGAATATGCAAGAGCCAACAATATGCCTGTAATCTACGCAAACGATTGTCATACACCTGAGGTTGATAAGGAATTCAAAGTCTGGGGACCTCATGCGGTAGAAGGAACCGAAGGCGCTGAGGTAATTACCGAACTTACTCCTCAGCCGGGAGACATTGTTGTTCCAAAAAAAACATACAGTGGATTTTTCCAGACTCCGTTGGAGCTTATCTTAAGAGAGCTTGACTGCGATACAGTCATCATCACCGGCTGGCAGGCAGACTGCTGCTGCCGTCACACCTCAGCTGATGCCTTTTTCCGCGGTTTTAACATTGTTGTCCCTCGTGAAACAACTGATACCACAACTGAAGAGGGTTATGTCGGCGGTCTTGAGTATATCAAGTCAATATACGGCGGTACCATCTGTGATCTTGCAGATATTATGAAATAAATTCGCAGCGTAATACAAAAGACAAAAATCGGCTGCCGCAAGCATTTTAAGCCGCAATGCAATGCCGAAAATAAAAGGCAGCTGTTATAAAGTACGATACCAAAAATGACTGAAATCTTATTATTTTCCCTTGATGTTAAGGGATTTTCTAAAGATTTCAGTCATTTTAACTTCTAACCAACCACACCGGATACAGGCGCCGCAGATTCCGCCGCCCGGACCAATGTTATTGTTTTATCAGTCTGCGTCAGAAAATTTTAGTCATCGTAACTCTTTGATGTAGCAAGGTCATAGATATCTGTTGCCTCTTTTGACGGTGCCTTAGAGCAAAGTGTTGCGATGATTGCAGCAATGCCGCCTGCAACGAATCCCGGAAGAAGTTCATATATTCCTGTAGAAGGAAGTACAAACAGCCATACAATGTCAACTACAGCTCCCACAATAACTCCCACACATGCACCAACGTAATTAAATCTTCTCCAGAACAGTGAAAGAAGAACTACAGGGCCAAATGCTGCTCCAAATATACCCCAGGCATTTTCAACCATGTCCATGATTGCCTGTGCTCCGGAGCCCTTAGAAGATGCGATAAAGTACGCAACTATTGCAATAATGACAACGGCAACACGACCAACCCAAAGAGTTTCCTTATCAGAAGCATTCTTACGGATAAGCGGCTTGTAAAGGTCGGATGTAAATGAGCTTGACGCTACAAGGAGCTGTGAATCAGCCGTCGAAACAGAAGCTGCCATGATTGCCGCAAGAAGGAATCCCGCGATTGCCGGTGGGAAGAATTTACGTGCCATGACAATGAATACTGTCTTCTGTGCTCCGTTTGTAAGAAGCTCTTCAGCAACAAACATACGTGCGAAGTATGCAACGAGACAGGCACCGCCTATTGAAAGAACTACCCATACAATGGCAACTATTGCACTCTTTTTGATCATTGAAGCCTTCTTGATAGACATGAATCTTACAATGATATGAGGCATTCCAAAATATCCAAGTCCCCAAGCAAGACCTGATATGATATCCTGCCATGAAGCTGAGAAAATACCATTTCCGAATGAATAAACTGTTCCGTCAGATCCAACTATGTCCTTTGCAAGAGCCGCCGTATCAAGCTGCTGAGTTGTAACAACAATAATCGGAATTGCAAGAAGTGCGATCAGCATCAGAATTCCCTGGAAGAAGTCTGTCCAGCATACTGCCTTAAATCCGCCAAGGAATGTATATCCTATGATTATAAGTGCAAATATTATCATTGCAAGCTGCTCTGACATTGAAGGGAACAGCATTGTAAATACTGATGTTCCTGCAACAAATGCTGATGCTACATAAACTGTAAATGCAACCAGGAAAATAATTGCGCATGCGATCTGCAGGATCTTGCTCTTTGATGCAAATCTGTTTGTAAGATACTGCGGAAGAGTGATTGAATCATTAGCGGCTTTGGAAAAACGGCGAAGTCTTGTTGCACAGAATATCCAGTTTGCCGCTGTTCCAAGTGCAAGACCGATTCCGATCCAGATCTTACCGAAACCAAATGCCAGTATTGAACCCGGAAGTCCCATGAGAAGCCAGGCTGACATGTCTGATGCCTGAGCCGACATTGCTGTAACCCATGGTCCCATTGAACGTCCGCCCAGGAAATAATCTTCCTGACTCTTGTTTCCGCCGTTGAAAAAGAATATCAGACCGACGAAGAATAATAGCACGAAATATGCTATAAAAACTATCATTACAGCATTCATAATAAATTACCCCTTATTTAATATACCGAGAAATGATATCACAATTTAAAGTAGAATCAAATATCGACCGAAGTTTAGACTGCTT
>R11__coassemble_149_pt1 | contig 50572 bp, 49 predicted proteins | sample R11__metabat2_high_PE_009 | metagenome-assembled genome bin R11
CGAAATCGGTGGTTGACAGTATCCTGACGCTGCCGATGATACTGGCACCGACCGTCTCGGGCTTTTTCCTGTTGCTGTTATTTTCACTCAGAAGGCCTCTTGGTGCCTGGATGTATGAAACTTTGAACATAAAGGTAGTACAGACATGGGCTGGATGCGTTATTGCTGCATCTGTAATATCATTCCCATTAATGTACAGGAATGCAAGGGCAGCATTTGAGCAGGTCGATGTTAACCTGATCCACGCCGCGAGAACTCTGGGGATGAAGGAATCAAAGATATTCTGGAGGGTTCTCCTCCCTGTTGCAAGACCCGGTATTGTCAGCGGTGCAGTTCTTACATTTGCCAGAGCGCTTGGTGAATACGGTGCTACAAGTATGCTCGCAGGAAACATTGCAGGCAAAACGGGAACCATCTCCCAAAGGATTGCCAATGTAATCAAGGACGGAGATTATCTTACAGCCGGAATCTGGTGCATTATAATGATGATCATTGCCATTATCATAATAACGGTTACAAATCTGGTTACAGGCAAGAGCGTCAAAGACCAGATCAGGTGGTAAGGAGGGGATGGAATGTCATTAAAAGTTGATATATATAAAAAGCTGGGAAGCTTTGAGCTCAGTGTCTCCTTTGAAACTGAAAACGAGGTCATGGCGCTTTTCGGAGCTTCGGGATGCGGAAAAAGCACAATACTTAAGTGTGTGGCCGGAATACTGAAGCCTGACAGGGGGCATATCATTTTGGATGGAAAAACTCTTTTTGATTCCGAAAAGAGGATTAATTTGACCCCACAGCAGAGAAATGTAGGGTATCTGTTCCAGCAATATGCGCTGTTTCCAAACATGACAGTTGAGCAGAATATTGCGTGCGGAATCCATGGGAAGAAAGATGCGGAAAGAATAGCAAATGTAGTAAAAGCAATGCACCTTGAGGGAATGGAAAAAAAGTATCCATCCCAGCTATCGGGCGGTCAGCAGCAAAGAACGGCACTTGCCAGAATTCTTATTGGCGAACCGGACATCCTTATGCTCGATGAGCCTTTCTCAGCACTTGATACACATTTGAGATATCAGATGGAGCAGGAGGTCAAACAGGTTATTAAGAAATTTGGCAAGTCGACTCTTCTGGTGTCACATGATAGTGATGAGGTATACCGTCTTTCCGACAGGGTGGCAGTCATGAGGGACGGACTGATTGAAAAAATAGGAGATAAAAAGACCATCTTCATGGATCCCGAGACCATTAATGGAGCTATTCTTACCGGTTACAGGAATATGTCCAAGGTACGTGTTTTGAGTGTAGGCAGAGTATTTGCAGAGGATTGGGAAACTGAATTGTCTGTAAACGGTGATACCACCGGGGTCACTCATGTCGCTGCAAGATCCGAGAAATTTCAGATTGGTGGAACAGAAAACATTCTCATCTGCATTGTTCAGGAAGTTATATCGAATGCGTTTTCGTATGCAGTAAGGGTGACTCCAAAACATGCTGGGATAGAGCAGACATTTGTTATTCATATGAATGAAGCTCATCCGGAGCTGAAAGAAGGAAATGAAGTGGTAGTTTCCATTGCGAAGGAAGATCTGGTTTTGCTGAAGAACTGATTACATTAATAAGGAATCGACGGGATAAATAAAGGTTTTACTATCCGGGGAATATTTACTATAATTATGGAACGGGTTGGGTCGGCTTTATTAAAAACAAAGGATAAAAATATCATGGGAAAAGGTAAAAGTATTTCATATACAGAAGCAGTAGAAAAAATTACAGCTGCAGCCAAAGTGGTTGAAACGGAAAATACGGAATTGGCGGCATGTTCAAGGCGAATCCTGGCTCAGGATGTAATTGCAGCGGACAATGTGCCTCAGTTTGACAGGTCTCCATATGATGGATATGCATTTAAGGCGGCAGATGTGGCAAACGCATGCGAGGAAAAACCGGTAACGCTGAAGGTGGTGGACTATATTCCTGCGGGCGAAGTGTCCCATTGCCCGGTAACAGACGGTACAGCAGTCAGGCTGATGACCGGAGCCCCGATTCCGGAGGGTGCGGACTGTGTGACCATGTATGAAGCTACAGAGTGGACTGATGAAGAGGTAAAGATATTTAAGCCTTCCAAGGTGGGAGATAATATTGTCTATGCCGGAGAGGATATCAAAAAAGGACAGGTTCTGGCGCGTGAAGGAACCGTCATTGACCCAGGTCTTTTAGGGACACTGGCATCCCAGGGCATTTCAAGACCACTGGTATATAAGAAACTGAAAGTGGGACTGATCTCTACAGGCAGCGAGCTTCAAAGTGTGGAAGAAGAACTTCGTCCGGGAATGATCCATGATTCAAACCAATATACATTTACTGCAGCTTTGGACAAACTGGGATTTGAAGCAGTAAGATATGGCATTGCAGCAGATACAGTTGAGGGGATCGGTGCAGCCATAAACAAGGCTCTTTTTGAATGTGATGCCATTATTCTTACAGGCGGTGTATCCGTAGGCGACTTCGATCTGACTCCGGCAGCGATGGAGCGAAGCGGAGCCGAGATTCTTTTCAGAGGTGTGGGACTTAAGCCAGGCATGTCCTGTGCATTTGGCGTGAAGGATGGAAAGTTGATCTGCGGTCTTTCAGGAAATCCTGCATCATCTCTTACAACATTTTATGTTGTGGCAGTTCCCGGTCTTAAGAAAATGGCAGGAATTGCAGAATATAATTATAAAGAGATCACAGTAACCCTTGCGGGAGATTTTAATAAGAAGAGCAGGGGCACACGAGTTCTCAGAGGAAAGCTCGATCTGTCAGATGGAACTGCAAAACTTCAGATTTCTAAAGATCAGGGAAATGTAGTGCTTTCAAGTTCCATTGGATGCGACTGTATGGCATTTATCCCGGCAGGCAGCGGACCTCAGCCTGCTGGCACCAAGCTGAAGGGATTTTTAATCTGATTTAAAATTTAAAAGGTAAAAACGCATGAAAAAGATAAGAGTGGAAGATGCGGTTGGCATGGAGCTTTGTCATGATATCACTGCCATGTTTGACGGTTTTAAGGGAGCTCTTTTTAAAAGAGGCCATATTATAACCGAAGAAGATATCCCAAGGCTTCTGGATATAGGAAAGAAAAATATTTTTGTCTGGGAAGAAAATGCAGGAGAGATCCACGAGGAAGATTGTGCCCTGAGAATGGCAGCAATGGCCCCGGTAGAAGGAGCTCATTATGATGGCCCTTCAGAGGGCAAGGTCGTTTTAATGTCTGATTGCCAGGGAATGTTCCGGGTGAATACGGATCTTCAGCGAAAAATAAATTACCTGGGGGATATTACCATATCATGCATTCCGGATCACTTTCCTGTGAAGAGCGGAATGAGACTGGCGTCCATGAGGATAGTTCCTCTTGTCACAAAGGAACAGCAGATAATTGATGCCGAGGAGCTTTGTAAAAACAGGAAGCTTTTTGATATTGTTCCATATAGAAATATGAAAGCCGGTATCATAATCACCGGATCAGAAATTTATTCCGGAAGGATCAAGGATAAATTTGAACCGGTGGCAAGAAAAAAGCTGGAACAGTACCCTTGTGAAGTGATCGGTGTTAAGATATGTGATGATGATCTGGAAATGATAGTTTCATCAGCAAAGGAGCTTATTAAAAGCGGAGCAGATGTACTTATTTTTTCCGGAGGTATGTCTGTGGATCCGGATGATCTGACTCCGACGGCCGTAAGGCAGCTCGGTGCGGAAATAATTACCCATGGCCTGCCGGCTCAGCCGGGCAATATGACAATGGTGGCGTATCTTGGAAACGTCGCGCTGCTCGGTATCCCGGGAGCAGCCATCAGCATGCCGGTTACGATGTTTGATTGTATCCTCCCTCAGGTATTTACGGGAGTAAAATTTACAAAGGAAGAGTTGATAAATATGGGTGAGGGCGGACTTTGCCAACAGTGTAAGCCATGCCACTTCCCATATTGCACATTTGGAAGATATTAGAAAAGTAAAAATGAAAGATAGTTTTGGAAGAGAAATAACATATTTAAGAATCTCAGTCACAGAACTGTGCAATTTAAGATGCCGCTACTGTATGCCTGAAGACGGTGTATGCAAGCTGTCCCATGCGGACATGATGACCGAGGAGGAAATGCTGACAGCCATTGAGGCAGCAGTAGATCTGGGAATAACCAAGATCCGTATTACCGGCGGGGAGCCTCTGGTAAAGAAAAATATTGTATCTATCTGTGAGCATGCGGCAAACCTTCCGGGAGTGAAGGAAGTATGCCTGACCACAAATGGCGTACTGCTTCCTAAGCTTGCAAAGCCTCTTAAAGATGCGGGAGTTACAAGGTTCAACATCAGTCTGGATACGCTTAAACCGGAAAAGTTTAATTACATAACCAGAATTGGAAACCTTAAAGATGCACTGGATGGCATCCAGGCAGCCATAGATGAAGGCTTTGAAAAGACAAAGCTTAATGCAGTTCTTATCGGCGGCTTTAACGATGACGAGATAGAAGATCTGGCGAGCCTGACGGTAAAGATGCCGGTAGACATGAGATTCATAGAGATGATGCCGATGTATGACAGCGGAGACTTTGGGCCGGAAAGCTTTATCAGTGCAGATACTGTTATTGAAAAGCTGCAGGATAAGGGTCTTGAGGCAGTTCCGGCAGACGGCGGGGTCGCAAAGCTCTACAGGCTCCCTGCCTCTCAGGGAAATATCGGTCTTATCAGGCCGGTCAGTGCACATTTTTGCGGAACCTGCAACCGCCTGAGACTTACATCAGATGGAAAGATAAAGCCTTGTCTTCATTCAAGTGATGAATATTGTCTGAAAGGGCTTGATAAGGCCGGCATGACCGAGGTGCTTAAGGAGGCCATCATGGGTAAACCTCAGTGGCATGGGGAGCTTTCATACGATAACCGTTCCCAGGCTAACAGAAACATGAACCAGATTGGCGGATGACATGAACGGTGAAATTAAAGGCGGTGTTCCGGTGCTGGGTTTTGCGGCATATTCCGGAACAGGAAAAACCACATTAATAGAAAAGCTGATACCGGAATTGACGGAGCGGGGACTTGTAATTGCTGTTGTAAAACACGATGCCCACGGCTTGCAGTTTGACCATGAAGGAAAGGATTCTTCCAGATTTTCCAAAGCAGGAGCAGCCTATTCCATAGTCAGCGGGCCGGATCAGGCAGCAGTCTTCGTATCAAAGCCGCTGCAGCCGGAGGATGCATTTAAGTTTGCACCGGATGCAGACCTGATCATAGTTGAAGGTTATAAAAGAGGGACGTTTTCCCAGATTGGAATTAACAGACTTGCTACAGGTAAGGGCTTTACGGATGAACTGAGCCGTTTTGTGGCAGTAGTTACGGACGAGACGGATCTTAATGCGGATATACCTGTATTTGGATTTAATGACGTCAGCGCGATATGTGATTTCATAATCACTAACATGGATAGTTTCACTAAGTATATGAGTTAAAAAGAATTGGAGATAGTATCATGCAGAACATGGAAGACTTTACACATTTTAATGAGCAGGGCCGGGCGAAAATGGTAGACGTTGGAGAAAAGCCTGAAACTGTCAGAACAGCAACTGCATATTCGTGTGTATTGGTTAGCCCTGAAACTTTCGAGCTTATAAAGACCGGAGGAATGAAAAAAGGGGATGTCCTGACGGTGGCTCAGGTGGCTGGTGTAATGGGTGCAAAGCGTACTCCGGACATTATCCCCATGTGCCATCCGATCCAGCTGACCGGCATAGATCTGGATTTGTCCTTAAACGAAGAAAAATACTCAGTAGAAATAAAGGCGACAGTTTCATGTGCGGGAAAGACCGGTGTGGAAATGGAAGCTCTTACAGCTGCCTCGGTTGCAGCACTTACTGTGTATGACATGTGTAAAGCAGTCCAGAAGGACATGGTCATCAGTGAAGTAAAACTGCTTGATAAAACAGGCGGCGTGCATGGAGATTTCCACAGAGCAGATAATTAAAAATATAGATTGCATATGTGATTGAAGAGATTTAATCAGAAAGGAAAGACGATGGCTTACAATGCAGCAGTAATTACAATAAGTGACAAAGGTTCCCGTGGGGAGCGTGTAGATACAAGCGGTCCATCTCTTTGCAGGATTTTGCAGGAGGCTGGATATGAGGTTGTATATACGACTATCATTCCGGATGAGCAGGACCAGATCGCAGAGGAACTGATCAAATGTGCGGATGAGAAAGGTATCGCGCTTATACTTACGACCGGAGGCACCGGGTTTTCACCGAGAGATGTCACACCGGAGGCTACAATGTCTGTAGTTGAAAGACCGACACCGGGGATACCGGAGCTGATGAGAGCAGAAAGCATGAAGATCACACCTCATGGCTGTCTTTCAAGAGAGGCAGCAGGAATCAGGGGCAGGTCCCTCATTGTTAATCTTCCAGGAAGCGAGAAGGCTTCAAGGGAAAATCTTCAGGCGGTGCTTAAACCTTTAGGCCACGGCCTTAAAATGCTTTACTCCGAAGGTTCAGCAGAATGCGCGGCTGAGCAGGAGCATCACCATCATCATGAATAGAGACAGAGCAGCTCAATAGCATGCATGGCAGCCGGATTTAATAACAAAAAAACAAAACAATACAAGGAGAAATTTAAATGGCAAAACAGTCACCATCAATAGACGAATGGCTCAAAGAAGCAAAAGCAGACCCATCAGCTCCAAAGATCGGAATGTATCTTACCCACAACGGTGTGGTAAGACAGGATGCCAAGGCCAAGGTCCGTGAAGGAAAGGAAGATACGGCAGAAGTTACAGGAATGTATTTTTCTTACGATGAGGCCGGAGTTCAGGCGGCTATTGAAGAAACATATAAAATGGATGGAATTTATTACATTAAGACATGGCTCAATGAGGGCAATCTGAATGTGGGTGATGACATAATGTATGTGCTGATCGGCGGCGACATAAGACCCCATGTAATCGATGCACTTCAGGCGCTTGTAGGAAAGATTAAGAACGAACTGGTTGTAGAAAACGAGAAATATTAAAAAGCAGGGCTATGGCGATAAAACCATGGCCCTATTTTATTATCTGTATGAATGCATGTATCAGTTTGGCTGTCAGTCCCCAGATACAACGGTTTTCATATTGGTAGAAGAGCTGGCAGGTATTGCGGCCCCTCCAGTTGTAGTTTTTGCCGCCGTTAATGCGCTCATATGGGAAATCCTCTCCAGGCACCACATCATAATGAACAGGATAGATTTCAGGCTTACTCTTTAAGAAAAAATCCAGCGGAACGGTAAAGACTTCCGCAGCTTCTTCGTTATGTGTACCAGAGTAATCTTTAAGAATTCCGACATATGTATATGTGATCAGGCTTTCGGTATGAAAAATATCTGAGGGTCCAATCACTTCGAACTGATCTTCTCGTACAAGGATTTCTTCGCATAGCTCCCGCAGGGCAGCTTTTTGAGGAGTCTCTCCTTTCTCAATGGCGCCGCCCGGAAGGCAGATATCTCCTGGCTGATCAGGGATTGATGACGATCTGACCTCGAATAATATTTCAAAGCTCCCGCATTTTTCAATAAGCGGGATACAGACAGCACTTCTGAAAATTTTATCTTCACCTATCAGCTTAGGTCTGCGCCTCTTAAAAATATCAAGTTCCATGAATAAAATCCTTTCAGACTGTAGTTGATCATAAGATGATTATAAAGCATTTTTTATTTAAGATGTGCATGTAAATGCAGTTTGTGGTATCGTATCTAATGGCAAGGAGATTTCCAGGATGCAGGAACAACAGGTTCGCATAGACTATTTTGATAATCTGAGAATATTTGCTGCATTTTTAATAATGCTGCTTCATATCGCTGCCTATCAATGGTATGTCACGGACATAAAAAGCACAGACTGGTTCATATTAAATGCATGGAAAACACTTACTGATCATGCGGTTCTCCTTTATGTGATGATCAGCGGGGCTCTTTTCTTAAGCCGGGATATTCCGATTAAAAAACTTTACAGCAAATATATTTTAAGACTTTTAGTGGCCTATGTTTTCTGGTCAGTGATCTATTCAGTTTATGCAAATTACAGCCTGGGCGTGAAAAGCATTATTAAGGGAGCGTTAAACAGTCATTATCATCTGTGGTTCATTCCAATGATGATAGGACTTTATATGTGTGTACCAATCTTAAAAAGGATCGTGGAATCAGAAAAGATAACAAAATACTTTTTGATAGTTTCATTTGTATTTGCATTTCTGGTTCCGTTTGTTTTCAACATTCTGATACGATTTGGAAATGGAAGATTAGCTGAGGCGGCATCGTTGTTGAATGACAGATTTTCAGACATGAAAATATACATGTTTATCGGCTATTCATTCTTTTTTGTTCTGGGATATTGGATCAATCGGGCAGAGTTTTCAAAAAGAATGAGAATGGCTTTATACGGTTTGGGTGTGTTGGGGCTTATTTTTACGTGCGTTCTGACCAGTGCCGATACGGTAACTCACGGAGAGGTATCGGATCTTTTCCATGGAAACTTCAATCTGGGAGTCCTGTTTACGCTGATTGCAACGTTTGTTTTATTTAAATATAATTTTAGCGGCAAAGAGGAAAAATCTTCAGACAGTAGTATGTTCAGGAAGTTGATCGTGAAATTGTCAAAATACAGTTTCGGAGCATACCTGGTCCATGACCTTGTAATACAGCTGATAAACCGGGTTACGGGAATTAATGCGGTATCATTTAATCCCATTGCTGCTGTGCCGGTCATTGCAGTCGTGACATTTGTGATATCCTTCGGAGTATCAGCACTGCTGAATGTCATTCCGGGAATAAAAAAATATATTGTTTGAAAGATAAATTGGCAGGATGCCGGGTGAAAATATGGAAGCTAAATTAAGAAAAGCAGAAAGCATACTGGCCATCAGCGGAATGGCAGTGGTGGCATTTGGAGTCTGGGATGTGGTCAGCGCTGTTGTTTCAATATTTCTGATTCAGAACTCAGTGGTACAGGCGACGCTGGAAGGGTCCGACCGTTGGGTTGTTGTGTTCACCAAAATTTTCATAATCATAATTGTGTTGATATCATTAGGTCTCAGAACATTCATAGGGTTGACGGCCAGATCGTTTGGCAGAGGAAAAGACAAGGGAATCGGCTTTCTGATAGTGACAGCCATTCTTATGGCAATCAACATAATCGTTGTGGTCCTGACTGTTATGCCATTGACGGGTACTGATTCAACATTTTATACAAAACTATCAGACACGATAGTAAATTTAACAAGTCTGTTTGCGTTGTTATGCCTGTTTATTGCCGGCATCAGAGTAAGAGTACTTAGAAATACGAAATAGGGGGATATCATGCAGAAAGATTTTCATTATTATGCAACTTATGCAGCGGCATATATTGCAGGGTATTCCCATGAAGAGTGCCTGGTAATAGCTTACAGCGCAAATTTTGTAGATCATTGCACCAGAACATTTCTGTCAAAAATAGGCGGGCCGAATCAGGCTGCGACTACGCAGCTTTCGCTGGAAATGATGGATGCCAGGACCGACATCATAGGACTTCAGGACATTACAAGAATATGGGCATCATTCCATTTCCTTCCAAAGGATTTATATGCTCCGGTAAAAGGCTCAAAAAGATATAAAAATAAATATCGCCTGATCTGCGGGCCTAATAGTGATCTGATTGAAGAAACTGTAAAATTGGCCCAGGGTCAGAGCCTTCAGGCTGTCGGAGTGGCCATGCATGTGCTTGCTGATACATGGGCTCACCGGAATTTTGCCGGAACCCCGTCCCTTGTTATCAACAATGTCGCAAGCCACATCTTCGAGCTGATTGAGACAGATGGAAAACCTGAAGAGCGCAGGATCACATTCAGACACAGCGGAAAAGATGACCTTGAGGGCAGCAAATATATTAATACCATATATCAAAATGGCGAGACTTCTATAATGAGCCTGGGTCACGGCAGAGCCGGACACCTGCCGGATTACAGTTTTGCCAGATATAAATACCTCCCAGCCTGGGGAAACTACGAGGAGATTTTAAAGGACAATCCATCAGATTATTATCATGCATTCTGCCAGATGGTTTATGCCTTAAAGTCATTAAGGAGCGGCGAAACGTTTGTGAAAGATACATATGATTGGGCCGGAGCAGAGCCATGGAAAGAGGAAATTCAGAATATTCTGGTCATAAGACAGATTGATGCCTGCAAAGAATGGAAAGCATTCGGAGAAAAACTATCCGGCTGCAGCATAGATGATTTTGAGATCGCCGCTTATGAAGACCAATACATACAGGCTGCCAAGGATGATAAGGACAAAACGTTTATTGGAAAATTTATTCTGGCTGCTATGGCGCAGAAAAGCATGGTGACAAATAAAATATATAAATCCGGAAACGTAATGGCCGGAATTTCCATCGATTATGATGAAAAAGGATTTAAGGGTATCAGGGATTTCATAAAACTGGTTGAATATACCGGAAAAGAGGCACAGCAATGAGTAAGTTTTCAAGAATAAAAAACATAGTCGTTGGTGTGATAATGATCCTGAGTGCGCTATTTCTGATGCTCGCTCCGGATTTTGGATATGCTGCAATACTGGTGATCCTTGCCCTTGGAATGTTGATCTACGGAATTAAGAATATAGTTTATTTCTTTGGGATGGCGAGGCACATGGTAGGTGGGCTGGCCGTTTTGTTCAGAGGACTTATAGGTCTGGACATCAGTTTTTTTACATTGAGTCTGTCTGATATTCCAAGCATATATATAATGCTGTACCTGGTCGGAATCCATCTGTTTACCGGAGCAATTTCCATAATGAGAACAGTTGAAGCCAAAAAGAATGGGTCAAAAGCCTGGAAGGGGAAACTTCTTGACGGCCTGGTCAATATTGGTGTGGCGGTATTGTGTATCATCTTTATCAGGTCTCAGAATGTAACGGTTTACATCTATTCAGTCGGAGTTATTTACTCAGCTATCATCAGGATCAAAAGTGCATTTAAAAGAACAGCTATCGTTTACATACAGTAAGGAAAAACAAATATCAAAAGAAGCACGGCTATGCGGCCGTGCTTCTTTAGAGAATTAACACATTGTATAAATCAGATTATTTCATCAGTTCCTTGATTTTCGCTGCGACTCTTTCTGAGGCGTGGCCATCTTCAAAACAGCCTTTACCTTCAAGAAATACATCAATCTTTTTCTGATATTCTTCATTATCGAAGTTGTCTATTGCTTTAATCAGTTCAGCATTGTCGGTTGCAACGGCAAATGGAGTTGTCTCTAAAGGATAGTAAAATCCTCTTTCATTATTATATTTTTCGATATCTACAGCATAGATAAATCCAGGTTTACGCATGAGAACGAAATCGTAAATCCAGCTTGAATAATCAGTAATGGCAATGTCTGAAAATGACATAAGTTCCTGCATGTCAGGATAGGCGGTAACATTGAATATCATATCGTTGGAGTTTAAGCCATTTTTTCCACTGGCAACACGGACAGTATTGTGATATCTGAGAAGAACCGCCCAGTCTCCGCCGAATTTTGCCTTAACAGCTTCTAAAAGCCGTGAGTATTCGATATTATAAACCTCAAAATTTTTATCATCTCTGAAAGTTGGTCCATAGAGTATAAACTTTGTTCCAGGTCTGATTCCGTACTGTTTGCAGAAATCCTCATAAAGCTTTTGACGTTTTTCTTTATATCCGTCAAAAAGAAGATCATTTCTCGGATGACCGTACTTCAAAATCTCTGTGGATGGATTATTCCAAAAAGTTGCCCTGTAAACTTCGTCTGTTTCAAAGGTACTGTTCGAAATACAATAATTACTGCGTTCGCCGACGCGGTATGCGGCTTTGATCCAGGCTTTGCCGCTGTTTACAGAAGCATCAAAGCGCTTTATGCCAAGGGAGCCATGCCAGGTTTCGATCATATACTGACCTTTCCGTTTTTTAATTGGTTTCTTTAAAAACTCGACCGAATTGCAGACAATGACCTGAGCTGTCGCCAGGGCTCTATAGTAATTGGCACAGCAGAATTCCACTTTTTGAACTCTGTCCGGAAAGGAACTGTCATCCTTCATATTTTTAGTTCTGGAATTCCAAATAAACTGATAGTCTTTGCATTCCGGGTCGGCAAGGAGCTGTTCGCAGATATATTTAGGATTGCATGTATAATCTCCTTGAAAAGTGATGAATAAAATTCGACCAGGTACAACTTTTTTACCGCAGGCAAGGGCATGCCTGGCAACAAATCCGATAAATTGATCTACAGCATGCCTTATATACGCTTTCTTTACAAGCTGATCAAAAAATTTACCCATGGCCATATAGTCGAAGGTCTTGTCAAGTAGTGACCGCTTCATATAATCTTTCATATCGTTTTCCTCTCGCAGCAAAATACATATGCGATTTAACAAATTTCCTGTATTATAGCACGATATTATAATTTAGTTGTATAAAATTTAATGAGTAGGTAAAAGCAGCTTGATGAACCTTTAAACCAGGAAGGCTGCAAAAGGAAAAAATCCTCAAAGCAGCTTGCCTTGAGGACTTTTTCGAAGAAAGAAAATATTTTATGGGGTAATTGGTTGGATTGCTTTACAGCCTAAGACTCACAGGCGTAGCTTAAATCACCCGCAAGCCTTATGGTGCATATTATATGTGCCTGTAAGGCTTTTGTCATTGTAGGTAAATACAAAAACTACAAAGGCTTTGTGTGATTTTACAATAAACGAAGCAAATTCAATATTCTTGAATGGAGGAGCATGCAGGACCTGGGTGATCTTGAGGCCACGGACGGCGAAATTTACTCTGTAATTGCAAATTTTGCAACTTAAGTTTTTTAAATTGACGCGTGGTAATCAATAATTTAATATTTTGGTAGATTAAGCCCCATGAGTTATGACTGAATACCTTAAGGAGAGTAATGTGAACGACATGAAAAGATTTGTATATATATTGATGATAACAATCCTGGGGATGGGCCTGCTTACAGGCTGCAGCATTGACATCGCCACGGACGACCTTGTGGCGCCCACAACAACTGCAAAGGTGCAGGCAGACACAGAAATACAGACTTCCGACGGCATGTTTGAGTGCGAGGGGCATACCTACAAATACAGACTTGAGATTTCAGGTGCCATGCCTAATTCAGATGCGGAAACAACCCTTGTTTATCTGAGTAATATTGAGCCAATCACCTTTGAACAGGCCTGGAAGGCTTCGGGGCTAAGCAGTAATACGGACGACTATTTTGATGTGGAAGATGCTGTATTCGTAGAGCAGATAATGGGCTAATATACCAGCATGGCACAACTTATTTGGATTACCAGACGGAGCATTTTTACTAACGATATTTAAACATACAATCATAGTGCTGAAAATAGGGGGTACATAAATGATTGGAAAGAAAGTTTTACTTGGTAGATATCCAGGCTCCGAAAATAGAACAAACGAACTCATAAGTTGGATAGTCCTGGATCAGGAAGGCAGCGAAGTACTGCTTTTAAGTGAAAAATGCATTGATGCAATTCCGTACAATGACCGAATGTTGGCTATCACTTGGGAGGAATGTACATTAAGGAAAAAACTGAATGAAGAGGTCATAAAGGAGATGTTCACCGAAAGGGAGCAGTCTGCCCTGGTGGAGGCAGAGAAACAGAATCCGGATAATGACCTTTTCCATGCAAAAGGAGGCGAGCCATCAAACGGCGGAAAGGCAACAAGTGATAAATTATTTATCCTAAGCCCGGAAGAACTGGAAAAATATTTTGATACGCCGGATAAAAGGATGGCTGCCGCTACAGGATATGCAAAAAGAAAAGGCATACAGACAGATGCTGACGGAAACGCAGCATATTGGCTTCGAGCTCCGGGGATGAGGGAAAACTGTGCGGTTTATGTAACACCGGACGGTGTGATCCAAAATACAGGTTATCATGTGAATACTGGGGACTTTGGTGTCCGCATTGCTTTGTGGGTGGACAGCGAAGTCTGTGAATTGAAAATTTGCTCCGGGGAAGATGCAGAGGTGGAAAGCCGTGAGACTCATGGGAAGGCCGAAGAAAACCCTGGTAAAGTAGCAGCCAAGGGCAGCAGGAAAAAATGGATAATATTTGGAATCATTGGACTTGCTGTGATCGCCATATGCCTGGTATTGGTCTGTGGAATGTGCTTTAACTGTATCTCCCCAATATGGGGAAATACAAAATCCGTCCACTATTGGAAAAAGGCAACATTTATTGGAAAAGATGATAATGATTATTTGTTCCGAATAGATATGACAGATAATGAGATTGCAAATTACATTATCAAATTTTCTGACGGTGATGCATGGCCAGAGGAAACAAGCGATAAACTGGTGGAAGGGGCGCAATACCAGATTGAATTTGAAATTACATTTACAAATGAGATCCAGGATGGAAGTTATGCTGACAGCATGATTTCGGTTGAGTAAATAATAGAACGGCGGGTTTTAAATGAGGCGGTTTAGTAATATAAAACTTTTGAAAAGATGGCTTGTCCTTTTAGCGCCCATTACTGCATTAATATTTGAATTACTTCCTTATGGCGTGAAGCTTGTCTTTTCAGATGGACCGGAAAATAATTTCAGGAAGTATGTAAGTACATATTCGTATTTTCATATAATGCCTTTGGCATATGGAAACTGGGGACCAATGATAACTGGCGTTTTAACTGGGATTATTATCATTCTGGCAATTGTATGGCTTTTCAGAAAGAAAGAAAACCGGCCAATGGCCATAATAGTCCTATCCATAATAGCACTCTGCACCTCGCTGTGGGTATTTGCATAATCTTTCTGCCGCGGATTTTCTCAGAAGGTGTACTGCTATATATTATTGCGGCAATTATTTTGATAATTATCCCAGGATCAATAATGTTAGTCATCGTATTTGAAGTTTCTGATCGTGTCGAACAGCTGGAAAAAAGAATACAAAAGCTGGAAACAAAGGAAAATGACAGTCAAAACAAGATTCTCTGATCTGGGTTAAGTGGGTTAAGTGAGAAAAATCCCGAAGATTCTGACAAAAAAATAAGTGAGAAGCCTTTAAATTCAAGGTTTCTCACTTCTCTAAAAGACGAGGCGACGACCAGATTTGAACTGGTGATCAGGGTGTTGCAGACCCGCGCCTTACCACTTGGCTACGTCGCCTTAACAGCTTGAGTATTGTAACAAAGATAAAACTCTAAGTCAAGCGAAACTTCAAACATGAAATTTAAATATTTTCGGATAGAACAAAAATCTGTTATTTGATGATGGCTGAGAGCACATTATATAGCTGGTAAAGAACATTGTTGTTATAAATAAATGACAGAAATTTGCTTTGTGCGATCAGTTCTAAGCAATTAGCTCCAAAATCCGTTCCGGATAGAAGTAAGATTGGGATACACAGGATCCAAAGAATCAGTATACCTTCTCCAAGCCCCAGGACGGCTCCGAGCAGGCGGTTAATACCGTGAAAGATTGGTATTTTGCTGATTATCCCAAGAACGTGGAACAGTATGCGGCTAAAGATGTACAGGAGGATGAGCAGAGCTAAGAAGGCAATTGCTTTTGTTGCCACGCCGGTAAGCTGAGCTGCGGCATACTCACTGAACGTGCTGACACCCAAATCTTCATAGGTTTCGTCGTTATTATTTTCGATGATCAGATTTTTGACAAATGAAGGCAGCGGAAGGGATGTGATGCAGCCGGCTAGTTCTTCTTCACTCATGGATGCGATGACAGAGTCAACATCTATGTAGTCATCGATATTCAGATTTTCAGATGATTCTTTCTGGATGATACCAGCATATTCACTTATATCAATATTGGAGGTATCGACTCCGGCAATATCCGGGATATCACTATCCTGCAATGAATCCTGTATGGAATTTTGAGCCTCGGCGATCGCTTCGGCAATAAGCTCCTGTTTTTTCTGGTCAATCTGTTTGTCAATATAGCTTGAAACCGAATCATTGATTGAAATGCCTATGGAGGTGCGGTACTGCAGAAAGTTTCCTACGGGAGCAGCAAGTAGGGCTGACAGGGACATTACCACAAGCAGGGAAAAGGTCGTAAAAAGAACCCGGAGAAATCCCCGGATGAAGCCTACGACAACAAATATTGCCAGAAAAACCAGTACGCATATTGTGACTATAACAGGTAAGCTTGCAGACATAAGATAAATTCCTATTTCAACCGGATGAACTGGATGTTATCACTGGTTGCAACCATAAACTGAGTTGGGAATATTCCGGAAATCGGGAACATGTAAGTTATACGTGTGCTGAAGGACCCGGAAAATCGTTTGGCGCCTTTAAAACTGAAAAGCTGAAAGTCTGATGTGGAATAGAGCAGTATGTTGCTGCCTGAAAGTCTGGCATGACTATAGGCAAAATCAAAACCGCAGCTGGCAAGCTGGCTGCCGGAAGAATTATAAACATATGCACGGTAATTATTCTCGTTTGTTGGATCTTTAGCAACTAAAAGCAGTTTATTGTCTTCAAACGAAACTGTCTGGAGTTCCCATTCCAGGCTCAGTTCTTCAGAAATGATGCTTGGCTGGTCAGAAAATTTGTAGAATGTCAGTGCATTATCACCAACGGCACATACAACATCGGTTTCTAAAAATTCGACATCTGTCAGAACAGTATCTGTATATTGGCTGAAGCCGGCAATCAGCATGTTGTCGGTTTCACCCTGTGAAAAATCATAAAACAGAACCTTGGATAGCAGACTTCCCTCGGTAATATAAGTAAAAGCAGCGACCAGGTGATTTCCATCTTTGGATAGGGCTATATCCTGCAGATAGCCGCTGGAAGAAAAAACGCTTTTTACATTGATAAGTTCATTGCCGGTACTGTCTTTCAGCTCGATATAATTGCAGCTGCTGTCATTGGTTGACAGAGCAATAATACCGTTTTCGGAGACCTCTGCATCTATGATCTCGTGGGTTGTGGAAATTTTTCCAACCAGACCGCTCTTGTCATACAAATATGCTTCTTTCTGGCTTGTATCAGCGATGACAGCGTAGTTTCCGCATATATCTATGATGGGATTATCCATGTCGAAAGAATTGTCCCAGATGACCTCATCCTTAGTGAAATAGACAGCTCCGTTGTTGCTGCATTGAAGATATCCGTCTCCATAATTTCTGATGGACAGATTGTCGGCAGCTCCTCCAAGCTGATTTTCGGAGGTGGTTTCGTAAGTACTATAAGTCTTTAGATTTATCAGGTAATAACCACCTACCACAACAACAGCGGCCACCAGAATGATGGCTGCTATTGCTATAAATATTTTTATTCTTTTTCTGTGTTTAGCACGCTTTTTGATTTCAGCAAGCTTTTTCTTATTTGTGTATTTTACAGGCATTATTTGATCTCACCGTTTATTATGTCAAGGGCCTGCATGATCGTCTGCGCTTTTCCCTCATTCATGATGGTGATTATTTCATCAATTTTTTCGGGGGTTGTATTTTTGGCGCCAAGATATGTGGCATAAGTGTTTTTAATCTCTGACTGTGCGTTTGCAGCAGATTCCTGCTTTTGGAGAAAATCTGCTTTCAGAGCCTTTCCGTCAGCTTCAAGCTGCTGTATTACCGGAATGTTTTCATTTTCAATCTCGGTTTTTACAGATTGTGCAGTAACATTATCGAATTCATTAAGTGCTGCAGTCTTGGCATTTTCCCGTGCAGCGAGAGCAGAATTGGTCTGCTGAAGGCGGATATCGAATTCCTGAAGGTCATACCCGGATTCATCCATGTCTGAACGAATGTTATCGGAAGTCAGTTTGATCTGTTTTTTGTTATTTCTGATGCGTTTGCGCATAACCCGGGCTTTTTCAATTACTGAGGCTTTTCCTTTGCCTTTAGTCAATACAAAAATGGCAAAATACAAGGCAACAAAAACCAGCACGATCCCTGCGTAAATCAGAACCCTGATAACGGTGGAGGTATCTATCAGCAGACACACAACGTTTGGGATCACAACCACGGCTATAATGACGCAGATTGCCAGGATTATGAAATCCTTTACTGTTTTTGGATGAAACAGGCTGTAATAGGCTGCATTGTTGCAGCAGGCAGGAATTTTAGCCTGACGAAACATTGAGCGGATCTGTCTGTTGATTTGTTTGTTATCACTGGTCAGCTGATTAGTTGCACCGGAAATGCGGGAGTTGACTGCTTTGGTTTTGGCAGCTTTCCTTTCTTTTTCGATGTTTTTAATCTCTTTGCGGACTTCCTGGATCTGCTCGTCATGAAATTTAACAAGTTCGTCCCGCCTTTCTTTGATGGAAGATTCGATCTTGTCAGTCATGAACTTACGCTGAGCTTCCACATCTTTGTCATTTGCTTTCAGAAGTTTCTCGCTTTCAAGCATGTCTGCATTCAGCTTATCTGCCCGGACAATAGCAGCCTTGGCCTGTTCGAGCTCCGGTATACCGCCACTTAAAAAGTTGTCCATTTGAACCTCCTTATATACGGGAAAAAACTTTGCCGATGCCTGCATTGATAACAAGATCTGCAGCAGAATCAACAGGAGTTGTGCTCTTGTTGATAAGCACAAGTTTATTTCCTTTGTAATAATTTATGAGTCCTGCAGCTGGATAAACCACCAAAGAGGTGCCGCCGATGATCAGCATGTCAGCATTCCGGATTGCATGAATGGCATTGCTGACTATGGAATCATCGAGACCTTCTTCGTATAATACCACATCAGGCTTAATAGTTCCACCGCACTCGTCACAGCGGGGTACACAGTCTGCCTGGGCTATGTACTGTGGGGTGAAAAATTTTCCACAGTGGGTGCAATAATTTCTGTGGACGGAACCATGGAGTTCATAAACTGTTTTGCTCCCGCCGGCCTGATGAAGTCCATCAATATTCTGGGTAACAACAGCCTTCAGTTTGCCTTTTTCTTCCAGTTCGGCAAGCTTTATATGGGTGATATTGGGCTTTGCGTCAAGGATCAGCATTTTATCCCGGTAAAATCTGTAGAATTCCTCCCTGTTTCTCACATAGAAGGTATGGGAGAGGATCGTTTCAGGCGGATAGTCATATTCCTGGTTGTAGAGACCATCAGTGCTTCTGAAATCCGGGATGTTGCTTTCAGTTGAAACGCCGGCACCGCCAAAAAACACGATGTTGCCGGATTCTTCAACCCATTTACGGAACAGTTCGATTCTTTGATCTTCTGTTAAAGCCATAACTTCCTTTGTCATGCTGCCTCCTTTGATGGTTGATTCGCCATCAAAACTTATGTTACAATCTGCCCATGTTCAGATTATGGGGAAAGATAATTAAAGATAATCACATGCTGAAGGATCACGTTGTCTGTGATGATTCGGCGCTTAACCGCACCAGAAAGATCTACAATGCACTTGAAGAAGTATGCAGGGAGTTCGATCTGGGCGTTCCCATCTGGCTGGACAGCAATATCGCTGAATTTAAACGGGTTTCAAAAGCCCGGTTCACTAAGGATTCATTTATTGAATCCATCGACTTCGACTATCTGGAGATCCAGGTAATTGAAGAGGATTATTAAATCGTTGATTTCTCAAGATATGCCCGCTGCTCTTCGGTGAGCACATCAATCTTTTTGCCGAGGTAAGTCAGCTTTCTTGTGGCAACTTCCCAGTCAACTTCTGCAGGAACTTTAATAAGATTTGACTTAATCTCGTCTCTGTGTTCTGCCATATATTTGGCAGAAAGAGCCTGAATTGCAAAACTCATATCCATGATCTCTGCCGGATGTCCGTCACCGCATGCCAGGTTAACAAGGCGGCCCTCACCAAGAATATATATCCAGTTTCCATTTGCCAGTTTGTAGCCCATGATGTTATCGCGCATCAGAGCTGTTTCAACAGCAATCTTTTTAAGGGATGCAATGTCCACCTCACAGTCAAAGTGGCCGGCGTTGCAGCAGATGGCACCATCATGCATTGCATTAAAGGCGTCAACGGTAATAACCTTATCACAGCCGGTAACTGTAATAAAGAAATCACCAAGAGGAGCAGCCTCGATCATAGGCATTACCTCAAATCCATCCATTACAGCCTCTATAGCCTTGATTGGATTAACTTCAGTAACAATAACCTTGGCACCGAGACCCTTTGCACGCATGGCAACACCCTTGCCGCACCAGCCATAGCCGGCAACAACGGCAGTCTTTCCTGCGACAACAAGGTTGGTAGTCCGGTTGATTCCGTTCCATACAGACTGGCCTGTACCGTAGCGGTTATCAAACAGGTGCTTGCAGTCAGCGTCATTTACCAGCACCATTGGGAATCTGAGTTTTCCCTCGCTTTCCATGGCCTGAAGTCTGATAATTCCTGTAGTGGTTTCCTCACAGCCGCCGATGACGTACTGTATTTTATCTGTCATTTCAGTATGAAGCATGTGCACCAGGTCACCGCCGTCATCAATGATGATGTTGCAGTTGTTTTCCAGAACCTTGCGGATGTTTGCAAAGTACTCTTCATCGGTACAGTCATACCACGCAAAGACCTCCAGCCCGTCATCCACCAGAGCTGCAGCCACATCATCCTGAGTGGAAAGAGGGTTGCTTCCTGTTACAAACATTTCGGCACCGCCGGCTTTCAGGACCTTACAAAGATATGCGGTTTTTGCTTCAAGGTGGACAGAAAGGGCAATGCGAATGCCCGCAAATGGTTTTGTCTTTGAGAAGTCCTCTTCGAGTCCGTGAAGAAGAGGACAGTTTCTTTTGACCCATTCAATTTTTCTATGGCCGGATTCAGCTAAATTTATGTTTTTAATATCGCTCATGTTTCTATTGCTCCTACTTAATATTTTTCGATCATTCCCAGTCTGTCTGCGATTTTTTCGCATTCGGTAAATACTTTGGCAACATTCATGGAAAGGATCTTTTTGTCTTCCATGACCATGCGGCCATCTATGAAAACGGTATCTACCTCTGAACCTTTTGCTGAGTAAACAAGGGCAGAAATCAGGTTATTGGAAGGGAAGAACTGAGGCTCAAATACATCAAGCAGTATTATGTCTGCGATAGCGCCCGGGGCAATGACTCCAAGCTTACCTTCCATGCCGATGGCTCTGGCACCGCCTTCGGTGGCGGCTTTCAGCACTTCTACAGCGTCAAAACAGCGGGCTTTCTGTGTGGCTCCCTTGTATACCAGGGCCGCAGTGTTCATTTCGGCGAACATATTTTGGCAATTGTTGCTGCCGCAGCCGTCGGTACCCAGACAGATATTGATGCCTGCTTCAAGGAACTTTTCGACAGGTGCGAATCCATTGCCCAGCTTCATGTTGCTCTTTGGATTAATGGCAATGGAAACATTTTTTTCTTTCATTATCTTAATGTCTTCGTCAGTTGCGTTTACACAGTGGGCGGCGATAACAGGGACATCGAAAACACCGAGGCTGTTTACATACTGTATAGGCGTGGTGCCATGGCCAGATGCTATGCCTTCCATTTCGGTTTTGCTTTCGGAAAGATGAATGGTCTGACCGATGCCTCTCTCCTTTGCTGCGGCCGTCAGTTTCTGAAGGTAATCTGCCATGCAGCTATATGGTGCGTGAGGCCCAAACAGGAAAGTGATGCGCTCGTGATCTTTGAAGGCTTCCATCTCGTCCACAACCTGACCGAATTTCATCAGGGATTCTTCGCTGTCGGCTACTCCGGCCAGTCCCCTTGATATTACTCCGCGGATTCCGGAATCATTTACGGCACCGCAGATGGCGGCTTCAGGACCTTCGGTAAATCCTGGTTTTGCAGATTTTATATTCATGTCTACGAAACAGGTGGTTCCGCTTTTGATCATTTCGACGGCAGAGAGCATGGTGCCCCAGTAACAGTCTTCTTCGGTCATGTAGTCTTCCACGGACTGTACCTTGTTCAGCCAGTCGAAAAATTCCAGATCATCGGCATAGTTCCTGAATAATGACATATATGCATGGGTATGGGCGTTGATCAGTCCCGGCATTACAATCTTGCCGAAAGCATCAACCACCTCATCTACCATGTAAAGCATTTTCTGAGGAAGTTCGGGCGTTACGATTTCAATCTTATTGCCATTTATAAGTACATCATTTTTTTCAATCTTATAGCCTTCACCGTCTTTTAAAAGCACGAGGCCGTCTTTGATAAGAGTTTTCATTCAAAATTCCTTCATATGTAATAGAGTCCTTTGCAGGCACCTGGGCGGTGTTTACAAAAATACACCTTATTCTATAGTAAAACGAGGTTTAAAACAAGTGAATTAGGTGGTATTATAAAGAACGGTGTGAGAAAATTAAGAAAAATTTGCTTATGTCTTTTAGTAAAATACAGGCATGGATATTTATTCGTGTAAGGAGGCTAAAATGCCAAAAGTTCTGTTAACCGGCGGCGGTACTGCCGGTCATGTTACTCCAAACATTGCATTGGTCCCATATCTGAAAGAAATGGGGTTTGATATAGAGTATATGGGTTCTTATGACGGAATTGAAAAAAAGCTGATAGAAAAGGAAGGGATTCCTTATACCGGCATTGATTCCGGAAAACTGAGGAGATATCTTTCTGCCCAGAACCTGAAGGATCCGGCCCACATTCTTCACGGAATCAGAGAGGCCAGGGCTTATATGAAGAAAAACCACCCGGATGTGGTATTTTCCAAGGGCGGGTTTGTGGCGGTACCCGTAGTACTGGCCGCAAGAAGATATAAGATTCCTGTAGTGATCCATGAAAGCGATCTGACCCCGGGACTGGCCAACAGGATATGCATCCCGCGGGCAGATAAGATATGTTACAGTTTTCCGGAAACCGAAAAATACCTGAAGGGCAAGGGGGTTCATACAGGACTTCCTATCAGGAAAGAACTTTTAAGCGGAAATCCTGAAAAAGGCAGAAGCCTATGTGGCTTTGGTGCCGACAAGCCCGTTCTGATGGTTATCGGCGGAAGTCTGGGATCACTTAATGTAAACAAAGCTGTCAGGGATGCCCTTTCACAGCTTTTAAAGACATTCCAGATTGCCCACATCTGCGGTGCGGGAAAGATGGATGAGAGTCTTTCGGGTACGCCGGGTTATGTTCAGTTTGAATATGTAAATGAAGGGCTGAATGACCTGATGGCCATGAGCGATGTGTTTATTTCCCGTGCAGGAGCAAATGTAATCTGTGAGATCCAGGCTCTTAGAAAACCGAATGTGTTGATACCGCTCGGAACCGATGCCAGCAGGGGAGATCAGATACTTAATGCCCAGTCTTTTGAAAAAAGGGGGTATTCGTCAGTACTGCTTGAGCAGGATCTGAATACAGAGACTTTGCTTGCGGCAGTCATGGAAGTATATGAGAATGCTGACAAGTACAAAGCTGCCATGGAGGAATCCGAGACGGCGCATGCGGCGGCAACAGTAGCCGGGATAATAGCATCCATGGTTGGAGTTGAAGTCAGTGCAGACGATAAGGAAGCAGCGGATATCCTTAATGAAGTTAAGGAAGCTGTGGCTGAAGCGGGGCTCAGCGAGAAATATATGGAAGAAAAAGAAGACGATACCATCAATGGAGAGATGGGTTGAAATTAAAAATATAAAAATGCCGGTCCTGGTGAGGGCCGGCATTTTTTGAGTATAGCACTTAGCGAGGTCTTTTCGAGCTTACGCCGGAGCCACAGTGTTTTATAAGAGCTCTTTAAGTTTGGCAAGACCTGCTTCAAGGGCCTCCTTATTCTGTTCTCCCGGAGCCCAGCTGATCATGGCTTTATCGTCTTTATATCTTGGGATCAGGTGGATGTGGAAATGGAATACACTCTGACCTGCAGCCTCGTTGTTATTCTGAAGGATGTTGATTCCATCAGCTCCAAAGGCTTCAACCAATGCTGCGGCTACCTTTTTAGCCAGGACATAGGCCTTTGCCTGCAATTCATCAGAAATTTCAAATACATTAGCTACATGATCTTTGGGAATGATGAGAGCATGGCCGATAGTAGCCGGTGAAGCATCAAAAATAACCCTGAAGTCATCGTCTTCGTAAACGGTTGTGGTTGGAATGTCACCCCCAGCAAGCAGGCAGAAGATGCAGTTATCGTTTTTCATGTTTTTTTCCTCCGATAAAAAATAAAAATGTCAACAGGATTCCGAAAAAGAATCCGCCTATATGCGCAGCGCCGTCGACGCCGGTGGCAGCAAAGCTTGAATAAAAGACGAAGATCAGCAGTATGATAATCCGTCCAAATACATATGTAGGTTTCAGCTTGCGGAAACTCAGAAAAGTCAGGAGAGCAATCCCTCCGATCAGTCCATAAATGGCCCCGCTGGCTCCGCCTGAAACTGTGTAAGAACCTTTGATAAAGTAGTAGGCAGCAGATACAAGGTTGCCGCCGATTCCGGAAAGAACATAAATCAGGGCGAAACGCCAATGACCGACGGCACGTTCCAGGTTGTATCCGGCGATACCCAGATATATCATGTTGCTTATCAGGTGCATTACGCCAAAGTGGATAAACATTGCGCTTACCAGTCTCCACAATTCGAAGTTCTGGAAAACATAAGGGCCGAAGCAGGCACCCCTGGACAGCATGTATGAAGAACTGGATACGTTCCCACCAAGCGTCAGGATAATATAATAAATAATATTCAGTGAGACGAGAATGATCGTGACATAAGGTATGGACCTGACAGAAACTTTTGGGGGGTTGCCGGCGGAAATTGCATTTTCAATTCCGCTTCTAAGGCCATAAAAGTCTGTTGGCTGGTTTTCATAGATCAACAATGTACAGGCAGATGTATCTGCCAGCCATACATTCAGGCCGATAGTGGATAAGTATCTGTCCCGTGATGAGTCGCCGGTGATAACAATGAACAAGAGATTTTCGGGAGTACATCTATTTAAGGAAACCTCACTGGCGGTCAGCTGGCTGCTTATGCTCAAAAGCTGGGAGGAAGAAAATATCCGGGAGCGGGTATTGTCTATCAGAACACAGAAAATGCCCCGGTCATTAACCTGATTCCGTAAGATGCATATCTCAGGAACATTGGTAGAGGTCAGGGCGAAGTTTTGTGATCCAAGAAATTGTCTTAATCGGTTAAAAATTGTTTTGTCCTCCCATTTATCATGGAAAGATGTTAACACTTTTTGGGAGAGAACTCAAGGCAGGTGAAAGGCATCTGTTATCATACAAAGATGAAAGAAAGGTCGGCCAGCTGCAGTGTATCACCGGATTTCAGGACAAGCGTTCCATAAGGGGAAAGGGGAGTATCATTGACAAAAGTCCCGTTTTTGGAGTTAAGGTCCTGCACCAGGAGCTGCCCAGGACTACCCGGATCTTCATATATTTTGCAGTGAGTGCGGGAAATTGTGGGATGCAGCAATGAGTAGTTTAATCCGTTTTCCCTGCTGCCTATAAAAAACGGCAGAGACTGAAGATGAATAATAATACCTGAAGCCAGACCGGTTCCGGATAATGTATGCCATGTAACGGCTTCAATATTTAATGAGGAGGTATCCGAAATGTTATCTCCGGGGTCACTTTCCTGTTCCCCATATCGAATATCATCCCTGAATACAACCGGATCGGGAGTAAATTCATAATTATCATCATATATGTCTGTGTCCAAAGGCAGAGCCGGCTGTGGTATGACAGTTTCACGGATATGTTTGAATATCTTGGCGCTGTTGATATCATCAAAAATCTCATCAAACCGGTGGTCGTTAAAATAGAATCTGGCTTTCTGGAGAAAGGAGGGGGCAGACTTCCTTTCTTTGTATACGGGCTCCCTTGAAAAGTCCTCATCAGTTTCTTCTGTCTGGCCGGTGAAAACCGGAGGGCTGTTTAGGCGGTCTGGGGTATCCGGGAGGTCATTTTCCATAAAGACACAGGCCAGATCCGAAATGGTAAAATTGTCATTCTGGACCACGGTGTTAAGCGAAAAAGCCAGAGTTGATAATCTTTTATCTTCATAATCAATCAGAGAGAGAATATTGTTAAAAAGGCCTCTGAGCTGTATCTGAAGAGATTCCTGTCTGGCCGGCAGATAACAAAAATAATAGGATTTTCTCGTATGACTCAGGAAAATGGTATCTTCGTTTATCAAAAGGTTATCGCTTTGAAGAAGATAATCTGAAAGCGTGAGGGATAAAATATCCAGGCTGTCAAGCAGAGCCAGAAAATCATTGTAAGTCATTTTTTCGTTTTCAAATGCTTTCGAAAATGACTGTTTGCCAGATATGTCATAGAGCAGATTATCTGAGTCATTCATATGTTCGAGCGTCAGATGAAGCAAAGCCGGTGCGGAGGTATTTTCCAGCAGTTTAATGCAGTAGCTGTCTTCGGGCAGGCGCCGGTCTGGTTGAAGCACCATATAACTTTTATCAAAATTTTTCTTATAACTAATCTTCATTTTCATCCAATCCTCCGGTTAGTGAATGTACACCCTCTTTCAGGGACTTATATTTAAGCAGAGTCCTGCGTCCATCCATGTTATCTGTGTTTATCAGTTCCACATAGGCGGCTTCGTCATCGCTGATCCCGTCAGGAATGCCGTCCGGAGCGTTTTCAATGACTGCATAGATTGCAGCTGAATAATCGATGACTTTGTCATGGATTGAAAAAGCAGTGGTAATGAATCCAACTATGATAACGAAGCTTATGGGTAATATTACAGAGGCTTCAATGGTAAAAGACGCAGAAAAGGATTTCGTAAAAAATGCTTTGGTGCGCTCAGGCAGCTTTGATGCCAAAAAAGTCCTGATATGTTCAGAAAGATTTGCAGAAAATATGTGTTTTAAATTAAATGGTCTCATAGCTTGAATTTTCAAAAATGTCGGTATTAAATTTCAAAAATGTTGGTATTAAATATGCGGGTGTTAAAGATATCCGGAATGGACCTGTGACTTAAGGTTTAAGAAAATCAGACTAACAGCAGCAGGCAAATGTAGCCAAGAAGCATAAATGGCATAAAAGGGAAGCTGTATTTGCCTTTTGCCTTTAAAACTATCAGCAAGATGAGGGAACATATTGCACTGAGGCTTACCGATATCAGCAGAAGAAACAGGTTATCGTACAGTCCGAGAAATGCGCCGCTGGCAATGAACATCAACGCATCCCCAAGGCCCATGGCCTGACGGGAGAGCAAAGATATTATGACAAGAGCGCCGCCGACGGCGCAGCCGCCTAATAACTGCCATATACCGGATGTCTGGGCGATCAGTTGATACGTAACGCCGGATACAAAACCACCGGCAGGCAGCAGCCAGGGGAGGTGTTTGGTATGAATGTCCGCTGCGGCAGCAGCGGCAATGGCCAAAAGCAGAATGACCTGAGATATTGATCTTAGTATTTCCATGATAATAAATTTAAATATGCTTAATCATCGGTGCCTGATGCACATTTTGGACATGGATGGCGGCCTTCGATATCTGATATGTCAACAGCCTCAACAGTCCGTTTCAGATCGGAACAGGTCAGAGAACCATGGTACTGATCGCCATAATTGGTTATGTACACAGATGTGCAGTCAGAGCTGACGCAGCTGCATTTTTTATAAATGCCGCCGGAAGAATTCCGAAGGCCTGAAACGCTGTCAGCCGAAACAGTGTGAATTGACAGATCAAGGTAGCTGCAGGATGCTGACAGGTGGTAGGCGGTTCCCGTAGGGGTGATATAAACTGTCTGTCCGCTTTCGGAGGCATCGGATGAGCCGGTGCCTCCTGCACCACAGGAATCTTCACAAAGGTCCAGGCCAATCCAGGCCCGGGTCCGGCATTGTTGACAGAAATTAAGGGCGGCCATGCCTTCGGGAAGGAAGGGAAAATCATACGTGTAAGTCACAATGATGTCCAATTCACCGGTTTCATCATTATATTCTGAATAGTATGCAGAAAGCCCGGAGGCGCCGTTACGTACCTTGGAGTTGTTTAGTCTGTCTGTCAGTTCATCATCAAGTATTTTGGAAAGGATGCTCAGTGAATTAACTTCAGCAAGGGTGGAGACTGAAGAGGAACTGCTCAAATACAGACTTTTGCTTAAATCTCTGGCGGCTTCATCCACGTGAAGCTGAATGTCTGATTGAAGAAAGAGCAGAATCAGAAAGTGAACGATGCAGACAGAAAAGAACATGAATATTGGCAGAGCCAGAGCGGCTTCAATGGTCAGACTGGCTGAAGAGGAGGTTTTTAATGCCCTTTCAAAGGCCGATTGATTGGTAATCTGAGGACTGCCTGAAGGGACGTTTGATTTTTTTTCTGATATGAAACTGGCCTTGGTAGAATGAAAGGACATTAAAAGCCTCCTCTTCATCGGGATAAATAATTGAACAGACCGGTAGTCGGTGCGTCAAATGGGAAAGCATGGTTAATATGCATATTTCTGAGTCATGGTGTAGGTATAATTTCCATCGGCCGACCCAACAATTTTTTTAACAAACGGGAAGTTCAGAAATATTACAGGAGCCGTAAATTCTGCCTGAACCGTTACTTCCGTCAATGTATCTATGATGCGGAAATCCGCATTTTCATTCAGACACATATTGGCCTGGATCATATCCATTGTCCTGAAGTACTGTGTGTTTTTGTTCTGCATCAAAAGCAGAAGCCTCAGATAAGATTCGTAAGATAAACCCTGTTCGGTGCCTGAAGGTGTGATGGAGTCACTGCCGAAATTTTTAATGCCTGCCAAAGATATATACCATTCGTCATCGTTTTTGATTGTCCGTATCTTATGACCTCCGATCAGTGCTTTTACATCGGCAATGGATTCGGCCAGGGCCCAGGCAGAGATCAGCAGTATCTGAAATATTTTGATCACTATCGGCATGCCGGTAAAGCCGACTAAAGATGTGGCAAGGGCCAGAGTCTCCGCTTTTTTTGCAGAACTTTTCAAAATGCTGATAAGGTTGCAACCGGTGCGCAGCAATACTATGTCTCCTACGACAGCCGAAAGATTGGCCTTGTCTGAATCTTTGCCGGCGATGATATATTCAGCCTCATAATCCAGAGCGGTAGAGGAAGAATCTTCGCTGCAGTCGGAAAAGTGAGTCAGTATGTATTCGCCAAAGAGTGCCTTGTCGGATGTAGCGGATAAAAGGTTTGAAGTTTCTGTATCAGATGCGGAAACAGCGCCGGATGTGCCTGTGGAAGAGGCTGAATCTGTGGAAGCTGTTTTTGACGGAAACTGTGATGTATCCACACTTTTTTCTGAAACATCTCCTGCAACAAAGCCCAGTATTCCGGAATTAAAAAAGTCTGAAACATCCGAAAGAAAACCGGAATCTTCCTTCGCAACCTCGCTGGTATCAAAATTTACTCCAAGCGAGTCAAGATTGAAATCACTGAAGCTTTGCTGATATCTTTGGATAATGGCCTTATATTCTGCGGCATTTTCTTCAGTTAATGCTTCAGAAGTACTGTCAAACAGATAGTCAAGGCTGCCTAGTTTTTCAATATAGCTGTCGGTGGTCTCTTTGTTTGCACCAACTAAGTAGTAGTCATAATCTGTGTCGGCACTTTTCTGATTTATTTCTTCAAGCTGTTCGGAGACAATTTCGTAAACCTCGTCATTGTACTCGGCTTTTGAAACTTCCAACGTGGACTGAAGTTCACTTATGGCAGTCTTTGCATCCTCTGTTTTTTCATAATATGTCTCAGTTGAGTCCTGAATTTCTTTAAGACCGCTTGTAAGCTGATCTTTGGTATTTTTTAAACTCTTAATTGAAGCAGTAAACTGGGAAGATGAACCTCCCTCCGAAAATGAATTCAATCCATCCATGGCATTGTCAAGCAGGATAGAAGGGTCTCTTGCAATATTTCGTACATCGTCAATTTTCTCCTTGAGATCTCCGACGGCATCTTCAACCTGGGTAAATACTTTGCCATACTCAGAGATTTTATCCATGAAGTCACTGACTTTGCTGCCCTGGTCAAATATGGAAACATTATCAAGAATCCGGTCGGCTGCGTCATTCGCCAGATAATATTGCATATATTCCAGAACCTGGTCAGCAAATTCCTGACCGTCATCTGCGGTGGGAGAAACCTTATTTACAACCGCCGAGGAACTTAATTGTTCCTTATAAATATCCGTGTAAGAGGTCAGACCGTAGTCTTCGGACAGGTTATCCCTGCAGAAATCATCAAATTTCTGCAGGAATTCCTCTTCGTCGCTCCATAGGAGCATTACGCCGTAATCTTCAAACACAGGTTCGGCAAATTCTGAAAACACTGAATCGCAAGCCATGTATGTGATGCTGCGCAGTCTTGAGTTCATTGTGCTGACCCTGGCTGATTCGATCAGTGTAAATATAAGGGCACTTGTCAGTATAAGAGTTAAAGAAAGGTATATGGTTATTACGCCCTTGAAGTATTTTTGCATGTCATACTCCGCTGACCTGTGAAGATATGCTTGAAAAGATGGTTCTTGCAAGGGAAGTAATCTGGCTCTTAAAAATAATTACCAGACCTACAAGGACCAGCAGGATAAGGATTACCTCAATAACCCCGACGCCTGAAGTATCATCAAGCTTGGCTCTGGCTGCAAGAACGGCACCGTTTAACCGGTTCCAAAAAGAATTAAGTGTGTTTTGTAGTTTCAACATGTTTCATTTTCCTCCTTTAAAATTTTTTATGTCTGCACATTGAATGTGAGATCAGAAATTAATTGAAAGGATTGCCGGCACGGCTATGATCACCAACACAACAACCAGCATCATGATCATAGGAACCATAAGCTTAGTGCTGGCTTCTTCTCCTTTCTTGCGGGCAAGGCGCTTGCGGATGTCAAATGAGTCCTGCGCTTCCTGGTGAAGCAGGGTTTTAAGTCCCCTGGTTCCTTTAGAAAGATTCTGTTCTAAAAGATTTCCCAGCTTGACATATTGCTGAAGGCCGCACCGCCTTCCAAATTGACCGTAAGCGGAACTTTCAGAAGCCCCATTTCTGATCTGTTCAAGTGTCAGCCGCATTTCTTTGTATGCGTAGTGCTGGCCGGACGGATGTGAATTTTCATATTCGGTAACAATCCTTTCCCAGCATTTATAAATACTGAGGCCTGCTTCGTATAAAAGGCTGAGTTTAAACACAATCTCTGTAAAATCCATGGCCATTTCGTCCTGTCTGGCTTTAACCTTTTGTTCGAGCGTCCTGTCATAGGCAAGTGCCAGGGCAATAGCGGCAGCGATTCCAAGTATGAAGAATGTCTTATCTGAATCGCTGCTGATATTTTTAAATGTCAGGGATTTGCCGTTGATGCTTTCAGGCAGAGCCACATCTGTGTCATAAGCAGAATTGTTCTCTTCAATGCTTTCGTAAATATTCCGGATCAGAAGTTCTCTTGATGTCACATCTTCCCCGGTCAGGACCAGAGGGATGCAATAGACTTCAGATGTTTCGGAAATGGTAAAGGTTGCATAAAGGTCAACCGGGATAAATTCATTTTCTTCAATCTCTTCTGAGACCTCGCCGTTGTAATTAAGAAGAGATGTATCTGAAATTTCCCATTGAATCTCAATATTTCCATAGGAAGTAATGAGCTCCAATGGACTCGATACGTTCTCGGTTGATTCATTGTCAGCAAGAACCTGTGTAACTATGTCTTCGTAGCTGTCCTCGAAGGTCTGATGGATTTCTTCTTCCGTCATTTCAGCGGCATCGAGAGTAATTTCTACAGTCTCAGCCGTATTATCGTATTCAATATCCAGCTGGTAACTGGTCTGGCCCTTGCCGTAATCAGCCCGGGTCAGAGTGTGTACGGTAAGATCGTTTGATGTAGTTAAAACTAAGAGCATCCCCACCATGCATACGGCGTTTATAATGGCAACTGAACAGGCATTTTTTTTGATCCTGTAAATATAAGTCTCAGTTTCCACATTTTCGCGGACACACAGCTGTTTCATGAGAGAAGTGACTTTAGAATGTGTTTTCTTTGGGGAGATGACCTTATAAAAAAGGTCATAGACTCTGGCAATGGCCGGATAGAGAAACCTGAGGGGATGCTCTTTGTTTTCAAGGGAATGAAATATATTTTTTTTATGGTTTCGAAATATCAGTGCCATCAACAGAGTGAGCACAGGTATCCCGATATAGACGAAGATCATTTTATACCTCTATATTCATAATGCGTTTTGAAATATAATAGGCAGCAGCATATATGATCAGACACACTGTCATGACCAGAATGCCAAGAATGTTGCCATATAAAGGTGACAGCATGGACGGTGAGGCAATTCCGACATAAAGGATGATTGCCAAAGGCATGACTGACATGATATTCTGTTCCATTTTTTTTGAGCTTACCAGGACAGCAATTTCATTTTTAGTATCTGTTTTAGCGGAAATGTCTTCCGAAGTTTTACGTATGATCTCCACAAGATCTCCGCCGCTGCGTCTGGCTATGGTAAAAACAGATGAGAAAGTTCTGATGTCATCTACCTGGCTGCGGTCCGCAAAATTTGCCAGGGCTGCCTCCGTACTTACACCAAGTGTGATCTCGCTGATGACTTTACTGATCTCTATATAGATAGGGGAATCATCTCCGTAAAGCTGTTTCATCTGGCGCTGACTCTCGGATAGGGCATTTTCTATCGAATATCCGGCCCTCAGTGCAGAGGTCAGGGAGATTAGTGCATCTTTAAACTGAATTCCAAGAAGCTCCTGCATCTTTTTTTGTATAACTTTCTTGTTGCGATGGTGATAGATGATTATGGCAGGAGGCAGCAGGATAAAGCTCCAAAAAGATCTGTAGAACAGATATAAAATGACTGCAAATATAAGGTAGATACCTATTTCTTTAAGATATTCCTTGCGCTTCATGTTTAAGTAAAGATAGGTTAAAAGCTGCCGTCCAGCTTATGAGTATTTATGAGTTGATTTCCTGTAGGAGCCAGACCGGTTTCGGGATTGTAAAGAAACAGAGGAGTGAGCTTTATCTGGCCGTCCTGAATTCCTGCAACTTCCGATATTTCGACAACTTTACGGCTTCCGTCACGCATGCGGCTCAGGTGAACCATGATATCAAGAGCGGAGGCAATCTGACTGCGGATGGCAGGAAGCGGCATGTCAGCGGCTGTCAGCACCATCATTTCCAGACGGGTCAGCATGTCCTTGGTGGAATTTGCATGTCCGGTGGAGAGGCTGCCGTCGTGGCCGGTGTTCATGGCCTGAAGCATGTCGAAGCTTTCAGCGCCGCGGACTTCGCCGACAATGATCCTGGTAGGCCTCATTCTTAATGAAGAACGGATAAGGTCTCTTATGGTGATTTCGTTTTCACCTTCGGTATTAGCAGGGCGGCATTCGAGGCTTACAAGATTATCGATATGGCGTATCTGAAGTTCGGCAGAATCTTCAATGGTGATTATCCGTTCTGAAGACGGAATAAAATCTGAAAGGGCGTTGAGAAAAGTGGTTTTTCCCGAACCGGTTCCTCCGCTGATAAAAATATTAAATCCACATTGAACCAGCTTTTTAAGGAAATTGGCAGCCTCCTGGGAAATGCTTCCGAAACTGAGCAGGTCTGACATGGTAATGGGTTTTTTTGGAAATTTTCGTATTGTGACCGTGGCCCCGTTGATTGAAACCGGGGGCAGGACCACATTTACACGGGAGCCGTCCGGCAGCCTGGTATCGACTATCGGAGTGGATTCATTAACGCGTTTATTGGCCTGACCTACGATGGATTGGATCACGTCATTCAGTCTGTCAGCAGAAGAAAATACTCCGTTGTAACGGGAAAGTTTACCTTTCTTTTCTATAAAAATATTATCTGCACCGTTTACCATGATCTCGGTTATTTCATCGTCATCGAGGATTTCCTGAAGAATGTCAAGCCCCCTGATCGAACTGAATAATTCTCTGCAGAACTGCATCCTTTCACCGATGGAAAGGAGACTGCCTGACAACTCTTCACCGGCCATGTCCTGGATCAATTTTTTTAGTTCTTCGTCATCAACCGAGCGGTTAATGTCAATGTCCTGGATGAGCCGGGACTTCAAAGAAGCTGTCAGAGAGGACCTGCTTATCTGAAGGTTGTCATCCGGAGATAAAAAGAATTTGTGATCAGATATATTCATAATGCCTGTTTTATCCATGGAATCGGAATCTGTTCTTTTTTAAAGGCACCTGTTCGGCCTCAGCTGTCTGAGTAAACTGTCTGAGGGCCTGGGCCGCGTCTGTCATCTTATTTAAGAGATCGGTGCGGTGACGCTTAATAAAGTAGTCAGAAAAGGCCCTGGTCCGCCAGCCGCTTACGGTATTAACTGCGTTGCCTGAGCGGTTATTTTCACCGGAAAGTGCGGCTGCAATGCTTTGGAAATTATCTGTAAAGACATATATTTCGCTGCATATACTGAAAAGCGATATCAGATCCTTACAGGAATCGGTAATTGAAACGATGACCGGTAGATGTCCGCATTGAAGGGATATTTCAGATAATAAGTCTTCCCATCTTGCGGGAGGAATCTCATCAATATCATCTGCTGAAACCGGAGCGGAGATCATGCAGAGGTCATCACCATGAAAAATACATTTTTTCAGCTCCTGTGAGAAATTTTCCGAGTCGGTTTTAAAGTAGTAAATAAGGTCTGTCAGGGTATGTGACCCGTCCAGATTCAGCCTTCCGGGCAGGGAGGAGAATCTGTCCAGATCAATGTACAAAGGTGCCGGTCCGGTCCGATGCGCTGCAAGAGAAAGGGCCAAAGCATAAGGATCATAAGGACCATCGAGAACGTAAATTCCGGTGACACTGACAGCAGTACCTGAAGCCCCGGATAGATCCAGTTTTTTGCTGATGGCAATAAGATCGGCGTAGATGTCACTCATCGGACGGTACATATTGATCTCTTTTTCTGCCGAAGACAGATCCTGCTTTTCTCCGAGATATACAATTTCCTTGACGTTGCCGGAATTAACAACATGTGGCAATAACTCCTCCTTATCATGATATTTCGTAGTTGATTTTTCCAAACTATCTCTGGTTAGAAGCAGTATGTCGATCCTGCAGGTGCTCAAGTAACTTTCAAGGGCCTGAAGACTGGTGAAACCTGTGCAGTCAAAATAGGAATTATTGGTTCTGAAAAATTCCATAAAAAGGTTGACATAATCCAGGCTGTCATTAAAGACAGCCAATAGGGCTTTGGACATTTTAATCCTCTTTTCGTTTGAAATTTCCGAGCCGGACCCGGCGCGGAAACACCTGAAATGCTGGTGTTGGCTGCATTCTAAAGCCCGAAAAATCAGATGTCAACCGTCCTGAATAATCTTTGTGCAAATCTCCTACAAATCCGGACTGTATTACAAAAAGTGTATTACATCCATCCACGCCAGAAGAGATGTTTTCCACACTTTTCATTTGCCTTTCCACATAATATAATAGTGATGAAAGATTGGAATAGGGGCGGACGGTTACTGCAAAAAAGTTCCCGGCCGGCGCTGCAGAAGATGGAAAATTGATGAAAGGATCCGGACATGAAAACCATAACACTTGGAAAAACAGGAATAGTTACACCGCAGAATGCTTTTGGTGCACTTCCGATACAGAGGGTCAGCACCGAGTATGCAGTTATGCTGCTGAGAAAAGCTTATGAAAAGGGAATGACATTTTTTGATACGGCAAGGGCCTATACCGACAGTGAGATGAAGGTTGGCGCAGCATTTGAGGGAATGAGAGAGAAGGTGTTTATCGCTTCTAAGACCATGGCTGCTACACCGGAGAAGTTCCGGGAGGACCTGGAGACATCTCTTACAAATCTCAAAACGGATTATCTGGACCTTTATCAGTTTCACTGTGTAAACCAATGTTTCGCACCTGGAGACGGGACCGGCATGTATGAGGCAATGCAGGAGGCAAAGGCACAGGGAAAAATCCGCCACATCGGCATTACAGCCCATAAGATCGGTATCGCCGAAGACATTGTAAAGAGCGGTTTGTATGAAACGCTTCAGTTCCCATTTTCATATCTGGCGACAGACAGAGACATAGCCCTGGTAAAGGCGTGTGAGGAAGCAGGAATGGGATTTATCGCCATGAAGGGTCTGTCGGGAGGGTTGTTAAATAATTCAAAAGCCTGCATGGCATTTATGAGTCAATATAACGTACTTCCGATCTGGGGAGTCCAAAGAGAAAATGAATTGGATGAGTGGCTGTCATTCTTCGAAGAAAGTCCTGAAATGACAGAGGAGCTTCAGGCTATCATTGACAAGGACAGGGCAGAGTTGCTGGGGGATTTCTGCAGAGGCTGCGGATACTGCTCTCCATGTACCGTGGATATAATGATAAATGCCTGTGCGAGAATGAGCCAGATGGTTCGACGTGCACCAAGTGCTGCCTGGACTAACGATTTCTGGCAGAAAGAAATGCTGAAGATTGAAAACTGCATAGACTGCGGCGTGTGCAAGATGCGATGTCCTTATGAGCTGGACATCCCAAATCTTCTACGTAAAAATCTTGCCGACTACAAGGAGATTATTGCGGGAAATATTTCGGTTTGATACTGCTGATTCAATGAGCCAGGTGAAAGAACTTCGGTTTGATACCGCGATATTTTAATATAATGCAGAAAATTGCCGGTTTGATACTTAAAAATCAGTATCAAACCGGCAATCTTTTGCTTTTTTAAAAATTTCCGCAGTATCAGACCGCAAATCTTTCACGCGAGGCTGGAAAAATACGGTATCAAACTGGTAATTTTCTGCACAAAATAGGACTTTACCACTTGACCCTTGATCACTTGACCAAGTTCTCCCAGGTCAAGAGAATTGTTAACCCTTGTAATAGTTGATCAGACATCCTTTAAGGATGATGTCTTTTTCATCATCTGTCAGCGGATCCATATGAAGGGTAATTTTTTCCATGTCAGGTGCGCCATCCAGTTTGGAGTTATCGCAGGCAGCGGACATTGCGCCTTCATCACATTCGGTTTCTGCTTTCTTGGCCTCAGTAGGTTTAACGATGTAAGCGGTAAACTCAGTAGCACCTTTAGAGAGCTGGCTGGCAAGGTTTGGAATAAAGATCCAGTCACCCTTGTGGAAAGGAATATCCATCTCAGGGAAGGTGAAAGGAACCATGCCCCAGTTGATCAGGTTTGAACGGTAACGTTTTGTTGCATATTCATGTGCAATGTTGGCCCAACCGCCAAGTACCTTCTGGCAGCTGGCAGCCTGCTCACGGGCAGAACCGTCACCAGGCTTAACAGCATAGATGGTTGAACCGATACCGAAATCAGCATCGTTTGCAAACTTAAAGTACTGAAGTATGGTGTGCTTTATAGGCCTGAACTCCGGAAGAGCAACCCCTTGGCACTGACCTGCAGCACGGGCAGCCTCAACTATCTGAACCTTTTTGGCCTCACCCACATACTCAGGATCTTTTCTTGACAGGGTAAATTCAGCCAGTCCAAGAGGATTTGATCTGTATGAAGATGTCTCCCCTGAAGGGATCAGTTCATCTGTTGTGGTTACAGGATCATGTATCTCACTGACAACCTTGAGAACAAGATTTTCAGGAAGGGCACTCATGGCAGGCCAATCTTTGATATTTGGACCCTGCTTGATCTCGGCATCAGGGTCAGCTACGCCCTTGCTGTCAAATACTCTGTTCTCATAGATAGTCTTGTCGAAGAAATATTTCTTCTTATTAAAGTTAACATCAATATCTGTTGCAGGAATCAGGTATCCTTTATTGGCGGCGGTTGCTGCGATTGAACGGGCATCCATCAGTGCAACAGAAGCAATCTGACCGTTGCCAGGCTTAGAGCCCTCCCTGTTAGGGAAGTTACGTGTTGAGTGACGGATCGAGAAGTCGCCGTTTCCAGGTGTGTCTCCCGCACCGAAGCATGGTCCGCAGAATGCAGTCTTCATTACAGCGCCTGCAGCGATCAGGTCTGCGGCCACACCGTTCTTTATCAGTTCCATGTAAACAGGCATGCTGGCGGGGTATACGCTAAGTGTGAACATGTCAGATCCGATATTTGCTCCGCGCAGAATATCGGCAGCGGCGCAAAGGTTTTCAAATCCACCGCCGGCGCATCCCGCAATAACGCCCTGCTCAACATAGAATTTGCCGTTTCTTACTTTGCTATGGAGGTCGAAGTTATCCATATTGAAAGAAACTCTTGCTCTTGCCTCGGTCTCACATAGAATATCATCCATGTTGGCGTTAAACTCTTCGATGGTGTAGGCGTTGCTTGGATGTGTAGGCATTGCGATCATTGGTTTAACCTTGCCAAGGTCAATCTCAATCAGGCTGTCATAGTAAGCCACAGGGGCAGGATTAATTTCCTTGTAATCATCAAGACGGCCGTGGATTGCATACCAGTCCTTGATCTCCAGATCCGTCCGCCAGATAGAAGAAAGACATGTGGTCTCTGTTGTCATTACATCGATTCCGATACGGAAGTCAGCACTGAGGTTATCGATACCAGGTCCTACAAATTCCAGAACTTTATTCTTTACGAATTCATTGCCGAAAGTAGCGCCAACCAGAGCGATGGCAACGTCCTGAGGACCTACACCCGGTTCAGGCTTGCCGGTAAGATAAACGCAGACAACCTTAGGCATGTTCACATCGTATGTCTTGTTAAGAAGCTGCTTGGCCAGCTCGCCGCCGCCTTCACCGACACCCATGGTACCTAAAGCACCGTAGCGTGTGTGGGAGTCAGAGCCCAGGATCATGCCGCCGCCGGTTGCCATCATTTCACGGGCAAACTGGTGAATGACTGCCTGATGAGGAGGAACGAAGATTCCGCCATATTTTTTTGCACAGGTAAGACCGAATTCATGGTCATCCTCATTAATGGTTCCGCCTACGGCACAAAGGGAGTTGTGGCAACAGGTCAGTGCATATGGCAGAGGGAATTTCTCCAGGCCGGAAGCCCTTGCAGTCTGGATGATTCCTACATATGTAATATCATGGGAAATAAGTTTATCGAATTTGATCTGAAGCTTTTCCATGTTTCCTGAAGTATTATGGGCATTCAGGATGGAGTAAGCCATTGTGCCCTTGCGGGCATCCTCTTCAGATACAGGACCGGAATAGTCCGCGTTTAACTGTCCGTCTACAAGATAAACGGGCTTATCAGTTAACTTGATCATGATTGTTCTCCTTAAATTAAATTAGTGTAAAGTCTGTATGCAAATCGTTTTTTTGCCGGTGTTGCAAAGAAAATTATTTTATACGGAATATTTCCGATAATTATAGCACCCTTACACAAGAATTGTACAAAAAAATAAGCAATTGCATAGATTTAGAACACCGGACACGTTTATTAAAAGCATGAAGAAGCAAAATTGCGGAAATAATCCGGTGTTTGTGCTATAGTAATGCCTGTTGAAAGGAAAGAAATTAATGATCCCTGTAATAATAATTGCGGCGGTGACCTGCGTTTTGCTGGTCACCTCTGTTCTTGTAAAACCAAGCATAGACATAAAAGGGCACAATATAAGCATTTACTGGATGATAGTTCTGGTGGGCGCTCTCGTAATGCTCTGCTCAGGGCTGGTGGGTTTTAAAGAGACATTTGCGGTGATGACGGCGGATACGGCCATAAATCCGGTCAAGATACTGATACTGTTCCTGTCAATGTCGGTCATGTCAATATTTCTTGATGAGATTGGATTCTTTAAATTTCTGGCAAACTGGGCCCTGAAGAAGGCGAAGACCAGTCAGATGGTGCTGTTTATCTACCTTTATATTGTGGTGTCTGTGCTGACGGTCTTTACCTCTAACGACATCATAATACTGACGTTCACCCCATTCATTTGTTATTTTGCAAAAAATGCAAAAATCAATCCGGTACCGTACCTTTTTGCTGAATTCGTGGCGGCTAATACCTGGAGCATGATGCTGGTCATAGGAAATCCTACAAATGTATACCTTGCAACTACGAATGGGATAACTTTCATTAATTATGTGGCAGTAATGGCACTTCCGACCGTCATGGGAGGACTGGCAGCATTCGGAATGCTGATGCTGGTATTCAGAAAGAGCCTGAAGAAGCCACTTGAGTCCGAGCCTGAAGATATCCGGATCAAGAATAAAGTCCTGCTGGTCATCGGTGTGGCGCACCTGGGTGTGTGTACTGTGCTGCTGGTCATCTCTTCCTATATAGGAGTGGACATGTGGCTGATAACCCTGTGTTTCGCTGTCAGTCTGTTTATCTGGGTGATAATTTACCAGCTGATATCAAAGAAACATGACGGGGAACTGCTTCATTGCCTTAAGAGGATACCATGGCAGCTGATACCGTTTGTGCTGTCCATGTTTGTGCTGGTACTGGCTTTGGATAAATATGGCATTACCCAGGTCATTGCAGACTGGTTTGGCGATAAAGCCAGCGTGTGGGTATACGGCGCGGCATCGTTTTTAAGCGCAAACCTGGTAAATAACATTCCGATGAGTGTGCTGTACTGCGCAGTAATAGAGAAGGCATCATCAGCCATTTTACTTTCCGCCACTTATGCGTCTGTGGTGGGTTCAAACCTTGGAGCCATTCTGACTCCGATAGGGGCACTGGCCGGCATCATGTGGTCATCAATACTTAAGAAACACGACGTTCAGTTCAGCTTTGTTACCTATATCAAATACGGAGCCTTTATCTCCATACCGACGCTGGCAGTAACACTGTTGGGACTTATGATAGTTTTATGATCCGGACAGAAGTTTCAGCCGGTTTGTCTTAAAAGGCAACACGGCAGGGAACCGGCCGGAAAAAAGTATTTGCATATATTTTTTCTCTATGGTAATATGACTACTCGTGATAATATTCCTTGCTTCCTGTAAGCAGGAGGCCAGAGACCAAAAGGAGGTGCGAGACATGAGCAAATATGAAATAGCAGTAGTAGTTAGTGCTAAGCTCGAAGAGGAAGATCGTACAGCTGTCATCGAAAAAGTTAAAGGATTCGTTGCAAGATACGAAGGAACCGTAACAGATGTTGACGACTGGGGCAAGAAGAAGCTTGCTTACGAGATTCAGAAGATGAGCGAAGCTTACTATTATTTCGTTCATTTCGATTCAGAGAATTCTGAATGTCCTAACAATCTTGAGAAAGAACTCAGGATCATGGATGGCGTCATCAGATATCTGGTTGTAAGACTTGACGAAGAGTAATTAATAGTACAGCAGAAATGGCACTGATCACTCGCATTAAAAGGAGATACCATGAATAAAGTTATACTTATGGGTCGTCTTACCAGAGACCCGGATATAAGAACTTCACAGGGTGAAAATGCAACTCAGATTGCAAGATTCACAATTGCGGTTGACAGAAGATTCAAGAGAGACGGAGACCAGAGTGCGGACTTCATCAGCTGTGTGGCTTTCGGAAGAACAGCAGATTTCTTCGAGAAATACATCAGACAGGGCACAAAGGTTTGTGTTGAAGGAAGAATCCAGACAGGCAGCTATACAAACAAGGACGGACAGAAGGTTTATACAACCGACGTTGTTGTTGAAAACGTAGAGTTTGCTGAGAGTAAGAGTGCTAGCCAGAGCGCATCACAGCCTGCGCAGTATGCACCTAGTCAGCCACAGTCAAAACCTGCTCCGACGGAGACAGTAGGAGAGGGCTTTATGAGTATTCCTGACGGACTTGAAGACGAGGGATTGCCATTCAACTAAACCGTTTTATTGGGCGAGGGCAGAATAGCCTTGGCATTTTTAAAGGGAGGTCAAAATAATGGCATATACAAAGACTGAAAGAAGCGACGCTCCAAGAAAGAGAACAAATATCCGCAGAAGAAAGAAAGTTTGCGTATTCTGCGGCGAGAACGTTCAGCCTGTAGATTACAAGGATGTAGCAACTCTTAAGAAGTACATTTCTGAGAGAGGAAAGATCCTTCCAAGAAGAATCACAGGAACATGCGCTAAGCATCAGAGAGCAGTTACTACAGCTGTTAAGAGAGCTAGACATATCGCTTTATTACCATACACAGTAGAGTAATTAAAACAAGAGTGTGTGAAGGGCCACCGCGGAAGCGGTGGTCTTTTTTGCATAATGAGGCAGAGAAATGCCCGGTGTCACATTGGAATAAACCTTACTATATTACAAGATGGACACTATAAAATTTTTGATGTATAATGATTAATCCAAATGGTTAAATGGCTGATTGTGCTCAGCTGAAAGGAAAACATGAACCATAAAGGTATTAAAGCGGGAAAAATAATTAAGGGATATCTGGTATTTCCGGCCGTGGCTGCGGCTGTGCTTTTGCTGGCCATTGTACCGTCGTTTATCTGGGGGAACAATACGTCGGGGATCATTTCCGTTGCTGTGTTTGTGATATATGTTGCGGCAATGGCAGTGTTTCTGCTGGTAAATCATAATATCCTGGCAAAAAATCTGGTTGAATTTGTCCGGGATTATGCGTTGATGGAAAACCGGATGATAGAAGAATATCCGGTGCCTTATGCCATCGCTGACAAGGACGGCAGGATAATTCTCTATAACGAAAGATTCGGCAGGATTTACGATGCGACGACAGAGGGTGTGTGCGACATTTTCAGGGAAGTGACGCCAAAGGACATGGATTTTGAAGGGAACAGCAAGGAACTGGCGGTGGTTTACGATAATCGTCATTACAGGCTGCATATTTCAAAGCTTTCCCTTGATGGGGCATTTACTTCGGGAAAAATAGCAGAACTGCCGAGGGGATACAAATACGTGCTGGCCATTTACATGATCGATGAAACAGAGATCATTAACATGGTTCATAAGATGAATGACAGCCAGGCAGTAGTGTGCAATATCCGCGTGGATGATTATGAGGAGATGTTCGAGCAGGTGGAAGACATCAATAAATCCATGGTGGGTGCACTCATTGATAAGGAAGTTTCTTCATATTTTACCAGGCTTGGCGGTTTGGTACGTAAGCTGGATAAGAACAGATACTTTATCATTTTTGAACGTAAGCATCTGGCAGGAATGCAGAGAAACAAATTTGATCTGCTGGACAACATAAGAGCCATAGATACAAATAGCGACATTCCGGTTACGATCAGCGTCGGAATCGGCGTGGGCGATACTTACATGCATTGCCAGGATTATGCCAAGAGTGCCCTTGAACTGGCCCTTGGAAGGGGCGGAGACCAGGTGGTTGTAAAAGAGGGCGAAAGGATATACTTCTATGGCGGCAAGGTCAAGTCGGTTGCCAAGAATACCCGTGTTAAAGCCCGTGTTACGGCATTGGCCTTAAGAGACATTATAAGGAGCAAGGATCATGTGGTAATCATGGGCCATAAGACTGCAGATACGGACTGCTTCGGAGCTGCAGTGGGAATGTTTAAGGCCTGTGAGGCTTTAGGCAAACGCGCATATATAGTTCTTAATGAGCTCAATAATTCGGTGCAGCCTATCCTGGAGGATTTCCTTGCAAAGACCGATTACGGCGAAAAAGTTTTTGTGCCGGTCGAAAAGGCAGCCCAGTATGTAAATAAAGATACCGCACTGATCATTGTCGATGTTAACAGACCTGAGATTTTTGAATGTCCGGAGCTGATAAGAAAGACCAAGACAATTGTCATGATCGACCATCACCTTCAAAGCGGTGACCGTGTAGATAATGTGTCTCTGGCATATATTGAGCCGGCGGCATCATCCGCTTCTGAGATGATAACGGAACTTCTGCAGTATATCTCCGGTGATCTGAAGCTTTCCAAGCTGGAGGCTGAGGCCTTGTATGCGGGAATACTGATAGATACGGACTCGTTTACCAAGAATACCGGTGTCAAAACATTTGAAGCTGCGGCAATACTTAAAAAGAGCGGCGTGGACATCGGCAGGATAAAGGGAATGTTCAGTGACAGCCTGGAAGATTACAGACTTAAAGCCACGGCAATTGAAACAGTGGAAATGTTTGAACCGGGATTTGCTCTGGCCATCTCTCCTTCCGAGGGAGCAGAAAACCCTACCGTACTGGCGGCCCAGGTGGCAAATGACCTTTTGAACATAACAGCTGTCAGAGCCAGCTTTGTCCTGGTTAAATATAACGGAAAAGTTTCCATCAGTGCCAGGTCCAAATCTGATGTCAACGTACAGCTGATCATGGAGCGCATGGGAGGCGGCGGACACATGAATGTGTCGGGTGCACAGTTGTCCGGATGCACGGTAGAAGAAGCGGCAAAGAAGGTTAAACAGACTGTCAGAAAGATGCTGGAAGAGGGAATGTTTGATTCCAAGGCAAATAAATAAAACATACCAATTTGAGGTGAAAATATGAAAGTAATACTTTTAGAAGATGTAAAATCCCTGGGCAAGAAGGGTGAGACAGTAAATGTCAGTGACGGTTATGCCAGAAACTTCATTATTCCTAAAAAGAAGGGCGTTGAAGCAACAGCCGATAACATGAATAACCTGAAGCTTCAGAAGGCAAACGAGGCAAAGGTTGCAAAGGAACAGAAAGAGGCTGCCGAGGCACTGGCTGCAAAGCTTAAGGATAATCCTATTACAATTAAGGCAAAGCTGGGAACCAGCGGAAAGCTGTTCGGAGCAATTTCAAGTAAGGAAATCGCCCTTGAAATGGCAAAGCAGAACAAGATTGAACTTGACAAGAAAAAACTGGTACTCGATGAGCCTATCAAGGAGCTGGGAACACATATTGTCAAGGCAAAGCTTCACAAGGATGTTACAGCCGAGGTTACTGTAAAGGTAGTTGAAGAATAATCTGATTTTACATAATCGGGAATCCGGGCAGTAAAGAAAACCAGTCAAAAGGATAAGATCATGGAAGATGAAGCTCTCTTAAAGAAAATAATGCCTCACAACATGGAAGCCGAGCAAAGTGTTATCGGTTCCATGCTGATGGATGTGGATGCCATTGATGCAGCCACTGAGATCTTAAGCGGAGAAGATTTTTACGCCAAACAGAACGGCGTTCTTTTTGATGCGATGAAGGATCTGCGGGCAGAGAACAAGCCTGTGGATGTGATCACATTAAGCGCAAGACTTAAGGAAACCGGGGCCCCGGAAGCCATGACCAGTGTGGAATTCATTAAGGAAATCCTGAATGCTGTGCCTACTTCCGCCAATGTCAAGCATTATGCCCAGATAGTTTATGAAAAGGCAGTCCTGCGAAAACTGATAAAGGTTTCTGAAAATATTAATTCAAACTGCTATATGCAGAAAGAAAAGCTGGATGACATCCTGGAAGAAACCGAGAGAGAAGTCTTCAGTGTGGTACAGTCAGGAAATACCAAGGACTTTGTGCCGGTCAGGGAAGTGGTAATGAATGTACTGCGAAAAATTGAGGAGGCATCCAAGACCAAGGGGCATCTGACAGGAGTTTCTACAGGTTTTGCAGATCTTGACAGAATGACAAACGGCCTTCAGAAATCAGACTTCATACTGGTTGCCGCCAGACCTTCCATGGGTAAGACTGCATTTGCGCTGGCCCTGGTCAGATATGCGGCCATAAAAAAGGATCTTCCGGTTGCTGTATTCTCTCTCGAGATGAGCAACGAGCAGCTGGTCAACCGTCTGCTTGCAATGGAATCCCGCGTTGATGCCCAGGATATCAGGAGAGGCGAGCTGAATGACGACCAGTGGGAAGCTTTGATGGACAGCTCCGATGTGATCGGAAATTCCAAGATAATCATAGACGATACACCGGGCATTTCAGTTACAGAGCTTCGTTCAAAGTGCCGTAAATACAAACTGGAACACGACATCCAGATGGTAGTTATAGACTACATACAGCTGATGTCTTCAGGTAAGAATACAGACTCACGTCAGCAGGAAGTTTCTGATATTTCCCGTGCACTGAAACAGATTGCACGGGAACTTCAGGTGCCGGTAGTAATTTTGTCCCAGCTTAACCGTTCGGTTGATAACAGACCGGATCACCGTCCGATGCTTTCTGACATTCGTGAATCCGGTGCCATAGAGCAGGATGCGGACGTTATCATGTTCCTTTACAGGGATGATTACTATAATCCGGATACAGAGGAGAAAAATATTGCCGAGGTTATCATTGCAAAGCAAAGAAACGGCCCTGTTGGTACTGTTAAGCTGGCATGGCAGCCTAAGTATACCAAGTTTGTCAGTCTGGAGAGACCAACAAACCAGCAGTACTAAACTGAAAGGACCTGTTCACACCCAGGTGCTGAATATTAATTGGATAGTGACTGAAATCTTACTCGTTTTTCACAGAAAAGACTTAAAACGGTGAGATTTCAGTCACTTTTGGTTAAGGCAGAATTAAGGCTGGATTAATAGACTTGCAGTAAAGGAGCAGCCTTAAGATTATGAAAAGAAACAGTAAAGAAATAAAAGAAGCGCAAAAAACAGCGCGTAAAACTAAATATATATTCCTGGCAGCTGCAGTTTTTTGTCTGATATTTGCAGTTGTATATGAGTGCTTCAGCCACGGTGTAATCTCCTGGTTCATGCTGCTGGCATGGACGGTTCCGATGACCGGAGGCTTTGTTCCGATGCTGATATTTGGCCGTAGGAAAATGGCAAGGTATTTTCCGGGTTGTCTGTCCCGTTACTGCTGGTATACCTGGATAGGATTGTTCACAGTGGCGATGATCCTGAAGGGTGTGCTGGACATTTACGGAACAACGAACAAACTGCTTAACCTGTACTGGAAACTCGGAATATGTGCAGCGGTGATCAGTCTCGCTTTCTGGATATTCGGCCCGATACTGCACGGAAGCAGTGATAAAAATCCGGTAAATCCAAACTATCTAAAAAAGGCCCACTGGCCGTTTCAGATTATTGCAATCGCTGCAATTACAGCTCTTACTGTGTATTTTGTATGCGATACATTTGTGATCACAAGAGTATATGCCGTGGTTGATAACAGTGATTCAGCAGAAGTAAGTACGGAAACAGAAAGCCGGCAGTACAGCATTGATGTTACGCTGGATACTGAAGAAAACGTTGATACAGAAGAGATAAGTGAAGAATCCGGTTCAGAGACTGAAAAAACAAATGACGGGCAGTCGGCAGATACAATAAGTGAATCCGACGCATCGGCATATCAAGAGCCGCAGATAACAGATAGCAGCTATTCAGATGATCAGATAGAAATAAAGCTGACTGAATACGAAGAATACGGCACAACCATTTACGTGGCTGATATCAGGCTTGCATCGCCTGAGTTTTTGCAGACTGCATTTGCCCAGGGGGCGTACGGAAGAAATGTAACGGCTGTTACCAGCAGGATAGCTGAAGGAGTGGATGCAATTCTGGCTATTAATGGCGACTTTTATGGCTCCCAGGAACACGGATATGTGATCAGGAACGGAGTCCTTTACAGGGACGAAGGAGATGACGGGCAGGAGGGCCTGGCCATAATGTCAGACGGAAGCTTCCTGGTATATGATGAAGGAGAAATAAGCGCTGAGGAACTTCTTGCCGAAGGGGCGGTACAGACACTGTCGTTTGGTCCGGCTCTGGTAGTTGACGGAGAGGTTTCTGTTGGCGAAGACGACGAGGTGGGAAAGGCGAAGGAGAGTAATCCGCGGACAGCCATCGGCATCATAGATGATCTTCATTATGTGATGGTGGTTTCAGATGGAAGAACCTCAGAAAGCGCAGGCCTGTCACTTCTCGAACTGGCACAGGTCATGCAGGAGCTTGGAGTGGAGACCGCCTATAATCTGGATGGCGGCGGATCATCCACCATGTATTTCAATGGGGAGGTAGTAAACAATCCGACAACCAATGGACGCTCAATTTCCGAAAGAGAGGTCAGTGATATACTCTACATTGGACAGGTCTGAAAGGCAGTTAAAGCCTGCAGATATTAAAAGTTATAAACATTTTTGGACAAAAACCTTAAAAATCAGTAGTTTTTTGTGGACATAGGCAAGCCTTAAATGGTATATTTTTAATATCTATGCGAAGGCTGCAAAAGCAGTACTGACACGGAATGAATAGCCAGCTGCAAAAATGCTGCTGCGAAGGAGAATATTATGTCTAATTGTGCAATTGTTGGAATTAACTGGGGCGATGAAGGAAAAGGCCGCATGGTTGACCTTCTGACTCAGGACTACGATGTGGTTTGCCGTTATCAGGGCGGCGGAAATGCCGGTCATACGGTTATCAATGAATTCGGAAAGTTTGCCCTGCATCTTCTGCCTTCAGGAATTTTCAGACCTGAGGTCGTAAACATTCTTGGAAACGGAGTTGCGGTTGATATCGAAAATCTCTGGGAGGAGATGACCATGGTAATGGGCCAGGGAGTTGCCCTGACACCTGAAAATTTCAAGATCAGTGAGAGAGCATCTCTGTTGCTTCCATGGCACAGAGAACTGGACGGACTCGAGGAAGCAAGACTTGCCGACAAGAAGTACGGCTCAACCAAGCAGGGAATCGCACCATTCTATTCAGATAAATATCAGAAGAAGACGATCATGGCAGGAGAACTTTTCTATCCGGAGCGTCTTAAGGAGCATGTGGCAGACCTTCTCGAGTGGAAGAATCTGACACTTACCAAGGTTTACGGCGCAGAGGCCGCCACTTTGGAGGGTGTAATGAACTGGCTTACAGAGTTCGGTGAAAAGGTTAAGCCTTATATCTGCAACACCAGTGCGTTCCTTCGCAGGGCACAGGCAGCAGGCAAGAGCATTCTCTTTGAAGCACAGCTCGGAGCGCTGCGTGACCTTGACTTCGGTATCTATCCATATACCACATCTTCTAATGCAGTTGCTGCATACGCACCTGTTGGCTCAGGCCTTCCAAGTGCAAAGATCGATAAGGTTGTAGGTGTTGTTAAGGCTTATTCAACATGTGTAGGCGAAGGCCCATTTGTATGTGAGTGGTTCGGTGACGAGGCTCAGGAGCTTCGTGATGCCGGCGGAGAATACGGCGCGAAGACCGGTCGTCCAAGAAGAGTAGGACCTCTCGATTATGTGGCTACACGTTACGGTGTAATGATGCAGGGGGCTACAGACATCGCGCTTACAAAGCTTGATGTTCTCAGCTATATGGACAAGATTCCTGTATGTTCGCATTACATGTGCGATGGAAAGCAGATCGATGAATTCCCATTCCCGGCACTCCTTACAAGCTGCGAGCCTGTTATTGAGTATCTCGATGGCTGGAAGGAAGACATTTCCGGCTGCAGGACATGGGAAGAACTTCCGGAAAATGCAAGAAAGTATGTAGAGACTGTGGAGCAGGCAATCGGCTGCCACATCACATATGTATCTGTCGGAGCCGAAAGAGACGCTTACATCAAGAGATAATAGATATTGCATAAATGATACTAATGTGACCCTTGGCGGCGTTTGTCTGCCGAGGGTCATTTGAACCCAATATAAAAGAATGAGGAAATGAACATGTACGATAAGTATGAATCACCGCTTGCAAGCCGTTACGCATCAAGCTACATGCTTGAACTTTTTTCCAGCAGGACAAGAATCAAAACCTGGAGAAGGATATGGATTGCCCTGGCTCGTGCAGAGCATGAACTGGGTCTTCCGGTAACTGAAGAGCAGGTAAAAGAACTGGAAGATCATATCGATGAGATCGATTTCGAGGTGGCAGCAGAGCGCGAGAAGGAAGTGCGCCATGACGTTATGGCTCATGTTTACACATATGGAAAGGTGGCTCCAAAGGCTGCCGGCATTATCCATCTTGGTGCGACAAGCTGTACAGTTACGGACAATGCAGATCTGATCCTTTACAGGGATGCACTTAAATACTTAAGAGGAGAGCTTCTTAAAGTTATTGCAAACCTTGCAGATTTTGCAGATAGATATAAGGCACTTCCTACACTTGGATATACACATTATCAGCCGGCCCAGCTTGTAACAGTCGGAAAGAGAGCTTCCCTTTGGATGCAGGATTTTGTAACAGACCTTCAGGAACTGGATTTCGTCATCGAGCATGTTCCTTTCCTGGGAGCCCGCGGCACAACCGGCACAGAGGCCAGCTTCATGGAACTTTTTGACAACGACGCTGAGATGGTTAAGGAAATGAACCGTAAGATCGCTGCAGAGTTCGGTTTCGATACAATGTATGATGTATGTGGCCAGACATACCCTAGAAAGCTTGACTCAAGGATTCTTAACTGCCTCAGCGAGATTGCACAGAGTGCATACAGGATGGCAAACGATATCCGTCTTCTTCAGCATGACAGACAGGTTGAAGAGCCATTCGAGAAGAACCAGATTGGGTCTTCAGCAATGCCATACAAGAGAAATCCAATGCGCTCAGAGCGTATCTGTTCGCTGGCCCGTTATCTGATGGCAGATGCCCAGAACGCAGCAATGACCGCTTCAGTTCAGTGGCTTGAAAGAACCCTGGATGACAGTGCCAACAGAAGAATCTCACTTCCGGAAGGGTTCCTTTGCTGTGATGCAATCCTCCGCCTGGCCCAGAACGTATCAGACGGCCTGGTTGTAAATGAGAAGATTGTTGAGAGAACTGTAAATGAATACCTGCCTTTCATTGCTACAGAGAATATTATGATGGAAGCCGTAAAGAGAGGCGGAGACAGACAGGAACTTCATGAGAAGATCCGTGAGTGTTCAATGAAGGCCACAGCCAACATGAAGAACGGTCTTCCATGCAACCTGCTTTCACTTCTGGCAGCTGAGCCTGCCTTCAACATGACAGAGGCAGAGCTTAATGAGACACTTAATCCAAGCGCTTACATTGGACGCTGCCCTGAGC
>R11__coassemble_175_pt1 | contig 47161 bp, 42 predicted proteins | sample R11__metabat2_high_PE_009 | metagenome-assembled genome bin R11
GGTGTATCTTATTTAGCAAGTATCTGAAAAATCTATTCCGATTTGGAAAAATTAACGAATAAAGGCAAGAAAAAATGGAAATATTATAAAAAATAAACAAAAACGGCGGGAAGTTCCCGCCGCTTAAATTCTCTTATATTAGGAAGAATCTCAACGATTATCTATATGAATCATACCAGCTGATCGTGTAATTAATATAGTCCTTGGCTGCCTGAGACAATTTGCTGTCTTTCCTGTAATATATTTTAATAGGAAAAGAAATTACGGGGTCAAGATCCACGTATGCAACCTGAAGACCTATGCGGCGTCTGATCGCATTTTTAATAAGAAGGGAGATTCCGCCTCCCTGAGCTACCAGCCGGGCCACCTCGCTGCCAGGAAATGCTGCCATTACTATATTCGGCTCAAATCCGGCACCGCGGCACATGCTGGCTACATCATACATGGACTGAAGCCGGTCAATGTCGCCATGCGGGGCAGAGTTAATGGAAAAACCTATGAATCCCTCATTTTTAAGTTCAATCATTTTCACGCTTTCACGCTTGGCCAGAGGGTGATCAAGCGGGCATATTGCGACGATGGAATCCGTTGCGATCTCGATGCTTTCAAAATCCTTTTCCAGTTCAGGGAAATTGCCTTTAAGTATCATGAGATCGGCAGTGTTGTTCAGAAGATCCTCCATGCTGTGCATGAAATATTGCTTCGTAGAATATTTAGGATATGCACGTCTGAAGGCAATCTGAAGGTCCGGGTTTGGATATTCATCAATAACGGTCAGAATATTAGCCTGGGCTTCATTATAATTATCTACTTCCGTCTGAAATGTTTCAAACTGTCCAAGGATGACTTCCGCATGATGAACGAACATCTTGCCGTATTCGCTCATTACAACCTTTTTGCCGTCCCGCTCGAAAAGCTGAACTCCCAGTTCTGACTCGAGGGCCCGGATATGCTTGAATATTGAAGACTGGGAAATGTATAACTCTTCACTGGCCGAAGTATAGTTCTGAGTTTTGGCCATTACCAGAAATTCTTTGATATGCTCTGTATCCATGATTTCCTCTCAGTTGGTGAAAATTACTAACTTGTGTTCACCTATTTTAACGTTTATTGACGGATTCGTCAACTATTCCAAATTGGAAATGATTTTATTCTGGATTTTATGATGGAGAAATCAAAAAAAATCATGGAAATTTTTGCTATAGTACATCGGCACGATTTTTTGGTAGATTACGGGTGGCACAATCTTTACAGGAAATTATGTCAAACAAAAAGGAGAAAGAGAAAATGAAGAAAATTATTGCAACATTACTTGCAGCAATCATGGTATTCGCTCTCTGTGCATGCGGCAGCTCCAGCTCTACAGCTACAACAGCAGCCGGCGGCACATCAGGTGGAGAATCATCAGGCAGTGAGTCATCAGGTACTGCCGGAGATAGCGGACGTTACGATATTATTAAAGTCGCTGTTTCACAGGACCCTGAGCATCTGAAGCCATACAACGGCAACGGAAATCCAAAGACTTACTTCTATCAGAACGTGTATGAAGCACTCTTTGATTATGATGATGAGAACAATCTTGTACCTTCTATCGGTAAGTCAATCACTATCGTGGATTCTACACATTATCAGGTAGAAATTTATGACTGTGTATATGATTCAGCCGGAAACCACATCACAGCGGATGACGTTGTTTACTCAATCAACTGGCTTGTTGATCAGGGCGAGGCAGTTAAGTTCGAAGTATTTGACAGCATCGAAAAAGTTGATGATTATACAATTGAATATACATGGGCATATGAGCCATCTACATGGGATGACCTTGAGTTCCCTATGACACGTTGCTGGATCTTCTCACAGGCAGCAATGGAAGCAAGTGCTGACAGCTTCGCAACAGCTCCTGTAGCTACAGGTCCTTACGTAGTTAAATCTTATACAGCAGGTTCAAGCCTTGTACTTGAGGCAAATGATGATTACTGGCTTCTTAAGGAGCCTGAGATCATGGATACACATCTTGATCTTCACAGAGCAAACGTTCAGACAATCGAGTTTGACGTAATCGCTGAGGCAGCTCAGGCACAGATCGCTCTTGAGCAGGGAACAGTTGATTATTGTGAATACATCCAGACAATGGCTATGGACGAGTTCGCTGAAGGCGGACAGTATGCAGATAAGTATACAGTTAAGGCTACTGAGATGGGTGACTACTATTACATCTACGGCAACTGTACAGATGGAAAGATCACAGATGATGTTAACTTCCGTCTTGCATGCTGGAATGCAATCGATTCGTCTGCAGTTGCTAAGGCAATGGGCGGCGATTACGCTCCAATGAACACAATCGGTAACTCTGCATTCCCTGACTGGGATGAGAGACTTGGTGATCATGACACTATCATGAATACATGCGATCTTGACAAGGCAAAAGAGCTCCTTGCAAAGACAGATTACAATGGCGAAGAGCTGATCCTCCTTTGCGAGAACACAGAAGCTTATCAGAACGCTGCTACAATGATCCAGACACAGCTGGCTCAGATAGGTGTTAACATTAAGATCAATTCTGTAACACATCAGATTGCAGAGTCAACACAGGCTGATCCTACAGCATGGGATTTCTCTATTGCTTCAATCGGCGGTTCATCACTGACTGGTGCTTACAATCGTATGCTTGGTAACGGCGTATATGAAGTAGACGGACAGACAGTTTCAATCTTCTTCGAGCGTGACGACGAGCTTCAGAGCCTCTATGAGACAGCTAAGGCTGATGCAACTCATGATTATGAGCATCTTCAGGCCCTTATCGACTATGCTACAGAGGAGCAGGGCTATGTATACGCTCTTGCAGAAATGAGTACAGCAGTTGTATGCTCTAACAAGATCACAGACCTCTACATCAGAGAGACAACATATGCTAACTTTGGTGCAAGTGAGTACGAAGGATGCACAGCAGAGCATTCAGCAAGTGTTTCAATCATCGAGGCTGAAATGCCTGAGCCATCAGAGCTTGCAGACAACGTTCATGTATTCTATCAGGTATTCAACCCTGATGACGGTGCAGGAATCGTTTGGAAGCTTACTGTAAATGATGACGAGAGCTGGAAGCTTGAGATCAAGTCTACAAAGGAAGATATCGAGCCTTCTGAGACTGTAACACTTACAGGTGACAAGACATTCCCAGTTGACGGAAATGATGCAGCAATCACAACAACACCTCCACAGGAAGGCGAGACATACTGGAAAGAGAACGCAGACTGGTATGAGGATGACGGTGTTTGCCAGTGGGAGCTTCTCGACAACAACGGAATGGTTCCTGTAAATTACGAGGACTATGAGACATACAAAGCAGATTGGGCAAGCGGAGACTTACAGCCTATCGGCTAATGGCTAAACTGAAGCTCAACGTTTTGTAAAACAGCATTAAAATTACCTTAAAAAAGGTGAAACAGGGGGCTGCAGGTTTGCAGCCCCTTTTTAAAGCGGAAAATAAAAGGAGGATTGTTTGATGAGCAGAGTAATAGATCTGGCAGGAAAGCTTGCGGTCATAACAGGCGCCACCGGTGGTGTGGGAAGAGACATTGTCAGGACTTTGGCGGAAGCCGGAGCTGATGTAGCCATAGGATATGGAAAAAATGCGCAATATGCAGAGCAACTGAGGGATGAAGTGATCCAAAAGTATGGTGTTAGAGCCATGGCTGTTCAGAATGATGTTACAGATGAGGCGTCAACACTTGCCATGAGGGATGCAATCCGTACTGAACTTGGAGACCCTGACATATGTGTTCTGGCACCAATGGTTCCTTGTGAGTGGAAACTGATAATGGATCAGGATATGGATACCTATGTTGAACAGTTTATGGGCTTTGCAGGGCATGCAATTGCCATGAGTCATGCATTCATACCACACATGCAGGAGCAAAAGTGGGGCAGAATGATAGTTATCAATACTGAGTGTGCTGAGCAGCTTTTTACATATCAGAGTGCATATGCAGCAACAAAGAGAGCCATGGATGGTGTCTGCAGAGTTCTTGCAAGAGAGGTTGGTCCGGATAACATTACTGTTAATCAGATCGGACCTGGCTGGGTTGTAACAGAACTGCTTCCTCTGGATGAAGATGCATGTAACTGGTGCCAGGATTTTCCATATCTTTCAAGAGTTCCTTTGAAGAAGCGTCCTACTTCGAGAGACATTGCAAATGCGGTGTTGTTTTTTGCATCTGACATGGCAGACTGTATTACCGGTGAATTCATGATGGTTAACGGCGGAAACATCATGACAACAATCTGATCTGCCTGCGGTTTTACATTTGAAAGGTAAATACGATGAAGATAACTAATGTTAAAACTATACTCACTTCGCCGAAACAGAATTATCTGTTTGTTAAGATTGAAACAGACTCAGGAATATATGGTGTGGGCGATGCTTCCATGAATGGAAGGGAACTGACTGTAGCTAATTATATAGATGAATACATGAAGCCCCAGCTGATAGGACGGGACCCGGCCCGGATAGAAGACTTCTGGCAGCTGATGTACAGGGGAAGCTACTGGCGGGGTGGAAACATCATGATGAGCGCCCTAAGCGGGGTGGACATGGCTCTTTGGGATATCCTTGGAAAATCGGCAGATAAGCCTCTTTATCAGCTCTTTGGCGGAAAAGTCAGGGACAGGGTGGTTTGTTATTCTCATGTCCTGGGTGCAACGATGGAGGAGAAAATTGAGCAGGCAGCAGATTATGCCAGGAGCAGAAAGCTGAAGGTTGTCAGGCTGAGAGCCGGTCTTCCTGCAGCAAACGGAACGTTTGGTCTGACACAGGACCAGGATAAGCCTAAAATTGAATTCTGGGACAGTGAGGAGCAGATGGCCGAAACAGTTGAGTTCTTCGTTAAAGTCCGGGAAAGGGTAGGGTCTAAGATCGGTATTATTTATGACCTTCATGAAAGATTCAGTCCTGACCAGGCAATAAAAGTAATGAATAAGCTGGAGCCATATGACCCGTTTTTTATAGAAGACCCAATAGCTCCGGATAGTGTTGATTCACTGAGATATGTGAGAGAAAAAACCAATGTTCCAATTGGATTTGGAGAGCTCTATAAGAGCCGCTGGGAATGCCTTCCGGCAATCACGAATCATTGGACAGATTATATCCGCTGCGACATCATCAGGATCGGCGGCATAACAGAAGCCAGAAAGATACAGGCCATTGCCGAGACTTACGATGTGAAGACTGCATGGCATGGACCTAACGATGTATCACCGATAACACATGCTGTTAACTGGCATTTAAATGTCAGTGCCTACAATTTCGGCATACAGGAAGACGGAACTACCTGCGATGATATTAAAAAAATTATCATCGGCGGTCCGGAATATGAAGATGGTTTCCTTATAATGCCGGATATTCCGGGAATCGGCTGCGATATTAATGAGGAGGCGGCCGCCAGACATCCTTTCCATAAGGCTTATATTCCGATCTGCCGCAGGAGCAGCGACGGAAGCCTTGTGACCTGGTAACAACAGTACAGAGGATGTGTGATAATGCCGGCAGTACAGATTTTGATAAAGGGGATTATTGAAAAATGGGCAGAATGAAGGCTATAGTGACCGGCGGGTCAAGCGGAATAGGAAGAGGCATAGTTTTCTGCCTGGCTCAGGCTGGGTATGATGTGGCTTTTTCTTACAGAAACGGCAAGGATAGGGCAGATAAAGTATTGAATGACCTGCAGAAAAAGTATCCGGATGGAAAATATTTCGCGCTGAAAGCCGATTTGGCGGAAAACGGAGCCGGGAAGGCATTTTTTAATGAAGCTGTTAAGTCATTGGGCGGGTTAGAACTCCTTGTAAACAATGCCGGAGTTACTATCAAAGAGTCAATATTTGATCTAAGCGAAGAAAACATGGATTATCTGCTCAGGCTTTTGTTCAGAAATTACATGCTGATGATGAAAGAAGCTGCAGCATACATGGCATCTGAAGGCATAAGAGGAAGCATTATAAATATCAGCTCATCCCGGGGTGATGTTGCCCATACGGAGGACATGATATACGGTGGTATAAAGGCTGCCATAAACAGGGCGGGTAAATCAGCAGCCCTTGATGTGGCTCCTTATGGGATAAGAATAAACAGTATTCTTCCGGGGGCGATAATGCGGTTTACCGAAGAAGAGGAAGCCATATACGCAGATGCTGAGCACGTGGAAAAGGTTAAATATCTGTCGGAAAGAATTCCTCTTGAAAGATATGGAACCCCTGAAGATATTGGAAACGCTGTAGTTTTCCTCGCATCGGAAAAAGCTTCTTACATAACCGGTGCAACACTTACCATAGACGGAGGTCTGGGACTTCCGGGGCTTGCAGAAACAGAATCTGACAGCAGGGCCTGCGGCTGGGGAAAAAATAAGAAAGAGATAAGATGGAGTGAGTAGGTTAACCAGAGAGAAAAAAAGTGCATATGGAGGGACTGATTTTACCACAGGCCCCATAATGCCTGAACTGGTAGTTTTTTTCATTCCGTTTCTGTTCAGCTTTCTGCTTAATTCGCTGTATAACACGGTAGATACGATAATCATCGGAAAGTTTGTGGGAAGCAGCGGAATTGTTGCGGTATCCATGGGCGGCAAGATGCTGAATCTTTTTACCATTGTGGGGACAGCCTTTGCCGGAGGCGGTCAGATACTGATATCCCAGCTCAGCGGGGCAAAGAAAAAAGATGATGTACAAAAGACCATAGGAACCCTTTTCAGCACTCTGTTTGTCATTTCTGTGGTCCTGGCAGTAATACTTATAGCATGCTCAGGACTGTTTCTGACATGGCTTAACACGCCGCAGGAAAGTTTTGAAGATGCCCGCAGCTATCTGATAATTACAAGTGCAGGTCTGCCGTTAATGTTTGGATATAACGCAGTCAGCGCGGTGCTGAGGGGCAGGGGTGATAGTAAAAATCCGCTGAAGTATATAGCTGTTGCTGCGGCTTTTAATGTTATAGGGGATCTGGTATTTATTTTATGCTTTCATCTCGGAGCAATCGGAACAGCAATTGCAACGGTTATGGGTCAGGGAATATCGCTGATATTTTCGGTGGTTCAGCTTTACAGGCACAGAAAAGAATTTGATTTCGATTTCAGACTGGTAAGCTTTAAGATAAACAGAGAAAAGCTTTCTGCCATAACAAAACTGGGTTTTCCATTGGCCCTGAGATCATTTTTTATCTGCATTACGTTGGTAATACTGTCCGGATACATAAACCTTTTGGGACTGGCGGAAGCAGCGGCGTATTCCGTGGGAGAGAAAATCCTGACACTTGCAAATATATTTGTATACTCTGCAAATCAAAGCGTGGCCGGAATGATTGGGCAAAATTACGGAGCACAAAAGTATGATCGCATTCCGAAAATAATAAAAAGTGCCATGTTGATCACCCTTTCGACAGGGATAGTAATGTCAATTGTCGGTGTAATCTGGCCCAATGCCATTTTCTCATGCTTTACGTCTGATACAGCTGTAATTGCCTACGCCCGCACGTTTATGATAATTGCCATACCTAATTTCATAATTGCTGCAATTCAGGACCCGTTTGACGGATTCGTCTCAGGAATGGGAAAGACAGGATTCAGTATGTTGGGCGGCATACTGGACGGAGTGGCCCTGAGGCTGACATTTACATATCTGTTTGCCTACGCACTTGGCATGGGTCTAAACGGCTTTTTCCTAGCCAATGCTCTGTCAAGGCTTGGCCCATTGGTGGTAGACCTGGCTGTTTTTGCCGTCTTTTCCCGCCGGCACCTGCGGAACATTCTGCAGTAGTAAATTAAGTCTCCCGGCACCTGCCGTGTGCCCATGACTTCCACACGAAACGCTCGAAAGTTCTGCTGTGCATAAGCAGCCACTAAGCTTCGGACTGCGACTACGTCTTGTCCTTAGCAAGTGCCTTGCTTATAACCTCAATACGCATATGAAAAAGCAAGCCCCTCCTTGCGGAACTCGGGCACTTGCCTTGAAACGCTCGTTGATGCAAGTGCCCTCAGACAGTCCTCAGGAGGGGCTATTCATATGCTATTTCGTTAAGAACTTTCGGCTGATTGTTTCGTGTGGAAGTCATGGGCACACGGCAGGTGCCGGGAGACGCTCAAGTTACTGCAGGATGTTCCGCAGCACGTAGGACTTGACCTGGGTCATCTCTTCCAGGGTGATAGAGACACCCTCACGGCCTACACCGCTCATCTTCCAGCCGCCGAAGGCCTGGTCAAGGTGCCGGTAATTGCCGCTCTGGTTGATGACTACGCCGCCGCACTCAAGCTTGGAGGCCACGCGCAGAGCCTTATTCATGTCTTTTGTTATGACGCCCGCCTGAAGTCCATACATGGTCTGGTTTGAAATGGCAATGGCCTCTTCCTCTGTATCAAATCCGATGATAGGAAGAACCGGACCGAAGCACTCCATGTCTTTTGAAATATCAGCATCGGCAGGGGTGTCGATGATGGTAGGTTCGTAGTAGGTTGCACTGATTGGCTTTCCGCCGCAGATCAGCCTGCCTCCCTGCGCAATAGTCAGTTTAACCTGCTCGTCCACCTTTTTGCAGGCTTTTTCAGAAATAAGAGAACCAAACTCTGTGGCATCGTCAAGAGGGCTTCCGTGAACGAGGGCTTCAATCTGTTCAATGGCCCGTTTGATAAATGCGTCTTTAATGCTGTTTTGGACAAGGAATCTCTTAGGCGAGCAACACGTCTGCCCGGCATTCTGGCATCTTCCGCGGACAGCGCCCGTAACTGCAAGTTCAAAGTCTGCATCATCAAATACAATATAAGGATCGTTTCCGCCAAGCTCCAGAAATACTTTTTTCAGAGTCCTTGCGCCGACTTCGGCTACGTGGAGGCCTACCTCGGTACTTCCGGTCAGGGCAATGGCATTAATATCAGGGCTTGCTGTCAGGATATCTCCAATCTCAGAGCCGCTTCCGGTAATAAGCTGGAGTACATTTCCAGGAACTCCTGCCTGCCAAAGTATCTCGATAACCTTCATGATAGTAAGAGGATTATCAGTTGCGGGCTTTATGATGACTGCATTTCCGGCTGCCAGGGCTGCAGCATATTTCTGGCTGCATAGCTCAACAGGGTAATTGAATGGTGTGATGCAGGCTACAACGCCAAGAGGTTCATGGCGGGTAAATACAATGTCTTTTTCGGTACCGACCTGATAGTCTGTCAGAGTTTCGCCGTAAAGGTGATTGGCCTTTTCGGCGTAGCCGCGGATTATCTGGGCTGCAACCCTTATCTCAGGCCTTGCCTCTGAGATAATCTTTCCCATTTCTGTGCTAAGCGACCGGGCAAGTTCCTCGCGGCGTGCGTCAATCATGTCAGCGGCTTTGAAAAGAATGGCTGAACGCTCATGGCAGGCCATGGAACCCCATATTTTGGCACCCTCCTTAGCGGCAGCTATGGCTTCTTCAATATCTGCCTTTGTGGCAAATGGGATGGTGTCAATAAATTCAAGTGTAGCGGAATTAAGAACATCGATGGTGCGTCCGTCAGAGGCATCACGCCTCTGACCGTTAATAAACATTTTCATAATTAACCCTCTTAAATAATATTAATAAATTTGTAACCCTTAAAATTGGCACGGTGGTTAAAATCAAATGGCTGAATTTGCCAGGGCTACAGCTTCCCTGGTCAATTTCTCAATCTCATCAAACTTTCCCTCGTTGATCAGATTCTTATTAACCATCCAGCTGCCGCCACAGGCTGCAATATGTGGATCTGCGAGATATTCCTTAAGATTATCCGCGTTAACACCACCAGTCGGCATGAACTTAAGCTGCGGAAAAGGTCCTGCCAGGGCCTTTATTGTCTTGAGTCCACCAAAGTTTGAGGCAGGAAAGAACTTAACGACCGGAAGATTATATTTTAAGGTCATCATTATTTCTGTCGGTGTGCAGATTCCCGGAAAAACCGGAATACCGTTTTCAATGGCGTAGGCGGTTACTTCTTCTGAAAAACCAGGCGTTACAATGAATTTTGCACCGGCAGCAGCTGCGCGTTTTGCCTGGTCAAGATTTGTTACTGTACCTGCACCGACGAGCATCTCGGGCCTGTTTTCAGTTATGATCTTTATTGATCCTTCAGCGGCAGCGGTCCTGAAGGTAATCTCTGCAACGGGGAGATCTCCGGCAATCAGCGCATCTGCCAGAGGCAGAGCGTCTTTTTCATTGTCCAGGGCAACAACCGGAACTATTTTAAGCTCGGAAATTTTTTCGTAAATATTCATTTTCTTCTTCTCCTTAAATTGTTTTAACCCAGATAAGCATCAAGGTATTGTTTATATTTTTTTGCATAAATAGCTGCCTTGTCCGGGTCCGGGCGAATTATGGCCTTAAATTGTGGATTAAAATCTTCAGCCTTCATAAGACCAAAGATATCCATGGCCATGACTGCAGCCCCCATAAGACTGGCATGCTGAAAGTCATCAGTCATAATATCACGGTTAAATATGTTGGCGCACATTTGTGACCAGAAAGGTGAACTAAGTACGCCGCCTGACATCCGGATAGTCTTACAGTCTCCGGTAAGATCTTTCAGGATGTTGAAGCACTGAAGCAGATTGAAAACACAGCCTTCCTGCACCGCTTCGTACATGGACAGTTTGTCATGGGAAGGTTTAAGAGCATAAAAACCTCCGAGGCGGGTATCATCCCAGCCCGGGCAGCGCTCCCCATAAAGAAACGGAAGAAAGACCGGGGTGTCTTCAAGAAACTGCAGCTGATTTTCAATATCAGAAAAGGATGTAGCTGTTGAAAAAAGTGAAGACCTGGCCCAGTCCATGCAGTTGCAGCACCCATTTGTGGCAGCACCTACAAGGTAGGCTTTAGGTGAACGGTAGCACCACACGCCTCTTGAAGGAGACAACATTGGTTTTGAGGATGAAAGTCTGACAGCCCCGCTGGTTCCCAGGGAAAGTGTTGCTATTCCCTGAGACAGAGCTCCGCTCCCGACCTGATTAAGTCCTCCGTCAGCACTTGTAGTAACTACAGGAATGCCGGCAGTAACATCAAGAAGTGAAGCAGCATCAGAAGACAAGGGGAGAATTTTATCATATTCATTAAGCTCACTTAGCTGGCCTGCGCTTATACCGATGTCTTTAAGAACTTCACTATCGTATTCTCCGGTTTTCAGATTTAAAAGACCGCTGCCTGATTCAAGGCATTTTGAAGATGTCATGTGGCCTGTGAGCCTATAGTTAAAATAAGATCCAAGACTTGCAAAACGGGCATTTTTAAGAGATGGATCTTCTTTAAAAAGCCATTTTAATTTAAAAGTTGGATAAATGGCATTTACCATGCAGCCGGTACGGGAGTAAAAATCATTAACGTAGGCATCATCATGGCGAAGCTTTTCACATATTGAAGAGGCTATGGTACAGTTCCATAAAATAGCCGGAGTCAAAGGAATCATATTTTTATCCAATGCAAGAATGCTGAACCAGGTGCCGGATAGGGAGATTACATCTATTTTCTTCCCTGAAGAAAGAGTCCTGGCCAGAGCCATGGTCTGGGAATATATCTGATCTGCATCCTGCATGGACGCATCTTTTAACCCTGTAAAGGCTTTTGATACTACATCGTTTTTTTTATCTTCAGTTGAATAGAACATGGCCTTGGCAGATGTGGTGCTGGCCTCGATTGAAAGAATGTTCATAAAACGCCCCTTCTTTTTGAAAGCTTCCATACAGATATTAAAATACATAGGATATGTTTTTTTTGCAATTTCCGTAAATGAATAATAAGGTTCAAATATTCGAAATTAGAAAGCAAGAAAAGACGATTATATTGTTTAATAATTTTTGGAAAATTATTAAAATTAGCGAGACAGTAGATAATGTCATGAATTGAGTTTCGACCAGGGGGAAAAGAGAAAGATATGAAAATACTCATAACGCCGCGATCTTACGGCAAGAATGATCCGGAGCTTTTTGAAAAACTTTCAAGAGCAGGTTTTGATGTAGTCCGGAACGATACCGGTAATACGTACACCAAGGAAAAAATGATTGAAATGATAGCTGACTGTGACGGCGTTATTGTAGGAGTCGACCCATTGGATAAGGACGTCATGGATTCAGCTCCGGATCTTAAGGCAATAGCTAAGTATGGAACGGGAACAGACAACATTGACCTGGAAGAAGCTGAACACAGGGGAATAAAGGTCTCAATTACACGTGGGGCTAACTCTGAGTCGGTAGCAGATTGTGCATTTACCATGATGGCGGCGCTGGCCAGAAAGCTGCCCCAGATAGATGCCAATTGCCGTAATAAAAACTGGAAAAAGATAACTACCAAGGACGTAAGCCATGCTACGCTGGGAATCCTTGGACTTGGCGCCATAGGTAAGATAATGGTAAAGAGGGCAAGTGGTTTTGACATGAAGGTTATTGCATACGATACATATTGGGATGAAGAGTTTGCGAAAGCCAATGATGTTGAAAGGGTATCTTTAGAAGACATATTCAGACTTTCAGATTTTGTATCCGTGCATGTACCGCTGCTTCCGGAAACCAGAAACATGATCGGAAGAGAACAGTTTGCAATGATGAAAGAAGATGCGATATTTGTTAACTGTGCACGAGGTGAATTGGTTGATGAGGAAGCCCTGCTGGATGCACTTGAAAATGGGGAAATAGGTGGGGCTGGTCTGGATGTGTTTGTCCAGGAGCCGCCTCAGGATCCAAGATGGTACAAACTTGATAATATAATAATGGGTTCTCATTGTGCTGCTTCCGCAAAAAGTGCAGCAACAAATATGGGAATAATGGCGACAGATAATATAATAAGAGACCTGAGCGAATAGAAAGGTGCGGATATGATCACATTAGATAACGGGATTTTGAGAATAGAGATTACACTCCCTGATGAGCATCCGAATGACGGGGTACGTTTTGACAGAGCGGGATTTATTTCAGAAGTGACACTTAATAATGCCATTCATTTTGCAGCAAATGAGCCTAAGAACCTGTCTCACCCGACATCCTACGGCAGAGGGTTCTGCTGTGAGTTCAAACTGGACCTGTGCAACGAGGCGCAGGTTGGAGAAAGATATCCAAAGCTGGGAGTGGGCCTGATAAAAAAGGAAAAAGATGAGCCATATCTGTTTTATGAAAAGTATGACGTGGAGCATTATCCGGTCAGCTGGAAGCAGGAGAAAGACTGCATTGAATTTATAACGGAACCGGTCATATGCATGGGCTATGCGGTAAAGCAGAAAAAGAGGATCAGTATTGATGGCTGCACCATGACGGTGGAATACGAGATGGAAAATGCAGGTGGGAAGCCTATTGATACGCTGGAGTATTGCCACAACTTCATAAGCATTGACGGAATGGCATTGTCCCCTGACTATATATTGGAAGTTCCGGGCCTTCGCAGCTTTGAAGGCGAGATAATCCCTACAGAAAAGGATGACGATTTCCATCTTAAAGGTGCAGGGCATGGCTTTACATTTGAAAAAGCCAGTATACAGACGCTGCTTTCAACCATTGATCTGACAGATATCAGCAAAGAACTTCCATTTAAATGGAAAATGTCACATAAAGGCGCAAAAGCCCATATTGAAGGGGAAGAAAGCTATACACCGGCATCTTTTGTAATCTGGTCAACCGATCACATGATGTGTCCGGAATTCATGCACAGGATAATGCTTAATCCGGGTGAGAAAGATAACTGGAGAAGAAAGCTGACATTTATTGAAGAAGAATAAAAACTAAAGAGTGAGAAAAAGGCAAATGAATAAAAAAGCAATAATCACTGGCGGAAGTCGTGGAATAGGAAAAGGAATAGCACTTAAACTGGCAGGTGAGGGGTACGATCTGGCAATATCATATGCCAGCAATGAAAAGGCAGCAGATGAACTTGCCGGGAAAATAAGAAATGAATATGGTGTAAAGGTGTTTGTGTATCAGGCAAGTCTTGAACAGCCAGGAGTGGGAAGAGAGCTTTTTAAAAGGGCTGTAGAAGATCTGGGAGGTCTGGACCTTCTTGTAAATAATGCCGGACTTACCATATGTGAAGCGATACAGGATGTGACAGAGGAAAAGCTCGATCACCTACTCAACCTGGATTTCCGTACATTTGTCCTTATGATGCACGATGCCACAAGGTATATGATTGATCATAAGATCAGGGGAAGTATTGTAAATATTACCTCTTCAAGGGGAGAGAGAGCCTATCCTGAATGCGGTGTTTACTGCGGGCTTAAAGCCGGTCTGAATCACGCAATTAAGGCATTTGCCCTTGATGTGGCAGCATATGGAATAAGGATCAATAATGTAGCACCCGGAGCCACAAGGGTCCGTACAAAGGAAGAACTTTCAAAAATGGAATGCGGCACTGCTGCAGATTATTTCTGGAGAGAAGAGTACAGCGATAAGAGCAAGCCGATAGAATCGGACTTCTGGGATGAACTGGGAGTAAATATTCCGCTGATGAGGAGCGGAACTCCGGAAGATATCGGAAATGCGGTGGCCTTTCTGGCTTCAGATAAAGCAGCTTACATTACAGGCATAACCTTGCGGGTAGACGGAGGATTGATACTTCCTGGAATGCCGGAGGGCTTTGCCGGCTCTGCCGGAGCAGCAGCCGGAGGCTGGGGAAGACCGGCTGTAGAGTGATCCATGACAGCGGCAAACACAATGTCGTAAACTAAAAAGACCATAAACCGGGCGAAAGGAAAGCAGTATGATTTTTTATGTCGGAAGCTATGCACATGCCGGACAGGAAAGCATCAAAAAAATAGAATTTGATGAACAAACCGGTGAGTTTAAGGTAATAAAGGCATCGGATCATGCGGAATGCCCTTCATATGTTATTACAAGCCCTGATAACAGTATGCTTTACGCTGTAAGGGAACTGACTGAAGAAGGGGCAGTATATGCATTCAGGGAAAATGCAGAAGGGTTCGAAGAGGTGAATGAGAAATTAAGCCTTGGAAAGGATCCGTGTTTTCTTAGCCTTGACCCTTCGGGAAAATATTTGTATGTAGTAAATTATTCCAGTGGAAATCTGTCAGTTTTTGCGATAAATGCAGATGGCAGTCTGGGTAATATTACAGACCATATTCAGCATAATGGAAAAGGAATACACCCTACCCGGCAGGAGGAAGCACATGTGCACTGTGCTGTGTGCCGAAATGGATTTATATACGTTTGTGACCTGGGAATGGACCGGATATTCGTATATGGATTGAATGAAGCAAACGGGAAATTGTCAGAAAAAGAGTGCATTGCAGTTCCTGCGGGCGCAGGACCGAGGCATCTTTTGTTTTCCGATGAGTATCCGGAAATAATGTATGTGGTTGGGGAATTGTCAAATTGTGTATATGTTTATGATCTGTCAGATGATGATCATAAACTGTTGCAGACTATCTCAACTCTGCCGGAAGGATTTGATGGTCAGAGCACGGCAGCTGCCATCAGATTTTCAGCTGACAAGAGCTGTGTTTTTGTTTCAAATCGCGGCGATGACAGCATTATTGGATTTAAAGTTCTGGGAGGCGGCAGACTTAAAAAGTTTGTATATTCCAAGTGCGGAGGTAGGACTCCAAGAGATTTTGCGGTGGTAGGAAACATGCTTGTGGTTGCAAATCAAAGCAGTGATGAAATAACCCTGCTTGATTATGATCCGGCAAGTAAAAATCTGGGCCTCAGAAAAGAAAGCTACAGAACCATAAAGCCAACATGCATAGCAGTGGCTGAGGAGAAAACATGCTTATAGAAAAAATTGCTGACGGTGGATGGCTCACAAATGATGAGATCAGAGAAACCGTAATAAAAACCATTTCAGGAAGAGCTGTGAAAAAGTGTCTGCTGCTTCCGCCTGATTATTCGAGATTTCATTCGAATGCCGGACTGATAACAAATATTTATTATAATTATCTGACAGAAAATGGCACGCAGGTAGACATTATGCCGGCCCTTGGAACCCATGCACCAATGAATGTTTCGGAAATAAAGAGCATGTATGGAGACATACCGGCAGAAAGATTTCTTGTACACGATTGGCGCAACGATGTATTAAAACTCGGTGAGGTTCCGGGGGATTACATAGCCTCCATTACAGATGGATTATGGAATGAACCTGTGGCAGTAGAAATAAATAAACTGGTTTGCGACCCTTCATACGATCTGATCATATCTGTAGGGCAGGTGGTGCCCCATGAAGTTGTAGGAATGTCCAACTACACAAAAAATCTGTTTGTGGGCGTAGGCGGAAGTGACATGATCAATAAATCCCACATGATAGGGGCTGTGTACGGTCTGGAAAAAATGATGGGAAAGTGCGACACTCCGGTCAGAGCCATATATGATTACGGACTTGAACATTATCTGGAAGATATTCCGATATTGTTTGTGATGACAGTATGCACAGCACCGGAAGGAGAGATACATACTCATGGAATTTTTGCCGGTGATACCAGGAAAGCATTTGAGGATGCATGCGTTCTGGCATTACAAAAGAATACGTTTTTGCTTGATAGACCAATCAGGAAATGCGTGGTCCATTTGGATGAAATTGAATTTAAGAGCACGTGGATCGGAAATAAATCGATATATAGGACCAGGATGGCTATTGCCGACGGAGGAGAGTTAATTGTATTGGCACCCGGCGTGGAACGCTTTGGTGAAGATCCTGAAATGGATGAATTGATCAGAAAATATGGATATATGGGCAGGCTTAATATTCTGGAAGCATTTAATAAAGCGGATAATAAAGACCTGAGGGAAAACATGGGTGGTGCTGCCCATTTGATCCATGGTTCTTCCGATGGAAGATTTTCCATAACATATGCTGTTAAAAAAATTTCTGAGGAAGAGGTAAAAGCCGTAGGATTCAAAGCAGCATCTTATGACGAAATGGCGAAGGTATATGACTCTGCAAAACTGAAGCCGGGATTTCAGATGGTAAATGGTGAAGAAATATACTATATACATAACCCGGCATTGGGACTTTGGTTTGAAAAAAGCCGTATACAGTAAAAATACTTTTGATTTTACGAAATATTTGTATAATTGTAATAAGTAAGTAATGTCAGTTGGAAGGCTGACGCAAAAAAGGAGAAAGAGAAATGGCAAGAACAGTAGTAATGACAGGTGCAACAGGAGGAATCGGTGCTGTTGCGGTTAAGAAGCTGGCACAGATGGGGATGAATGTTGTAATGGTTACCCATAACCAGCAGGCAGCAGATGAGCTCAGCGCAGCTTGCGCCGAGTATCCGGGGGAAGTAGTTGCGATGAGCAACGGCGGCGGAGATGCTGCAGTATTTCCGGACGTTTATGAAAGATTTGGCTCAATTGATGTTGTGATCCCTAATCATGGGGCACCGGACTTTGAGGAGACACTTGAGACAATAGAGGACGAAAAGTTTGAGTGGAAGTTCCATCATCAGGTAATAAATACCTTTGACATGATAAAGGCTGCAGTTCCTTACATGAAAAAGGGAGGATTCGGAAGGATTATCCTGATGTCTTCTGTTGGAGCATACAACGGAGATGACAGCTACGCATTTACTACCTCTGTGGTAAATGGTGCCGTAACTGCCATGATGAAGCAGCTTTCAGGAATGTTTGCCTCTGACGGTATTACCGTAAATGCAATTGCAAAGGGCCACATGGAGCCGGATCATCCGGGGCACGGAGCAGAGGCAGATGTAACAAAGATTCCTATGGGAAGAGTTGCAACAGCCGAAGATTTTGCAAATGCAGTGGCATTTCTTGCAGGAGAAGAGTCAGGTTATGTAACAGGCCAGACCATAGCATTGGGCGGCGGTGAATACAAGGCCTGACAAAATAATAAGAGAAAAAGAGTATTCCTGCGCACATGATTTCTGATGTGCACAGAAACCGGAAAAGAGGAAAAAATGGGGAAAAATTGGATTACAGGCACACATCATGTGGCTGTAAAAAGCGCAGATGAAGCAGCATATAAAAAAACAATGGAATTTTACCGTGACATACTGGGACTGGACCTGATCCGCACATGGGGAGAGGGAAAAGATGCCGGCGCAATGCTGGGAACAGATAATTTCAAGATGGAAATCTATGCCAGCGGAAGAACGTCCGACGAGACTGGTTCCATTCACCACTTTGCCTTCGCCACAAATGACGTGGATTCCTGCATAGAGGCTGCAAGGAATGCAGGATATGAGATCACGGTTGAGCCAAAGGATATTGTCATCGGTTCTGAGCCGCCGTACCCTGCAAGGATTGGATTCTGTATCGGACCAAACGGAGAAGAAATAGAATTTTTCTGTGAGAAGTAAGGAGATAAAATGAGATTTCTGACAATGGGCGAGATAATGCTGAGGCTTAAGTCTCCTGGGTTTGAAAGGCTGTTTCAGACCGGGACGTTAGAGGCAACCTTTGGCGGAGGAGAGGCAAATGTGGCTGTATCGCTGGCAAATTACGGTGAGAACGTGGAATTTTTCACTGTGCTGCCTGAAAATGCGGTGGGAGATGCCTGCGCAGGGGAACTCAGGAAGTTTGGGGTTGATACCAGAAAAATCTTAAAAGGTTCCGGAAGAATGGGCATCTATTACCTGGAAAGCGGGGCCAGCCAAAGAGCCAGTAAGGTAATTTACGACAGGGAGTATTCTGCCATTGCCATGGCAGATCCCAAAAGTATAAACTGGGACAGAGTATTTGAAGGTGTGGACTGGTTTCATATTACCGGCATCACACCTGCCATTTCTGAAAATGCTATGAAAATGTCTCTGGATGCGGTTAAGCAGGCAAAGGAAAAAGGCATTATCGTGTCGTGTGACCTGAACTACAGAAAAAATCTGTGGAAATACGGAAAAAGTGCATCTGAGGTCATGACTGAAATGGCAAAATATGTGGATGTGGCCATTGCCAATGAAGAGGATGTTCAGAAGTCCCTGGGAATTTCAGCGGATGTAAAGGTGGAATCGGGAGAATTGGATATTGAAAGATACAAAAAGCTGACAGCGGAAGTTTTAGACAGGTATCCTGACATGAAAATGATAGCCATTACGCTCCGGGAAAGTCATAGCGCAGACTGGAACGGCTGGTCAGCGTGCATGAATGACAGAAATAACTTTTTCAGGTCAAAGCATTACGAGATCAGGGACATTGTGGACAGAGTCGGCGGAGGTGACAGCTTTGCAGGCGGTTTGCTCTACGGCCTTAATCATTATGAAAGCCATGAAACTGCTTTGGAGTTTGCTGTGGCAGCCAGCTGCCTGAAACACACTATAATCGGGGATTTCAACCGCGTAACTTCAGCAGAGGTTGAAAATCTTATGGGCGGCGACGGAAGCGGCAGAGTACAGAGATAGCTTCATAAACAACCTTGGTATAATGATAAGTAAATATTAATAAATATTGATATAGAAAAGTGTGGACTTTGTCCATGCTTTTCTTTTTTTGAAATACAGTTTTCCAATATTGCAATTGTACCAGTTCTATAAGTGAATTAGGATAACCGTGATTTATGGGGAATTATCGTAAATCAGAAGAGGAGAGAAAAAGATGAAAAAGATAGTATCAATTATTCTGGCCGCAGTAATGACGTTGGCTCTTGCAGCATGTGGACAGAGTACAGCTGAAACAACAACTACGGCCGCTGAGACTGCCGCAGCAGAGACAACAACCGAGGCTGCAGTTGAAGAAGAAACTACAGAAGAGGAAACAACTACAGAAGAAGAAACGACGGAAGCGGAGGATGATGGAACAGTGACACTTGTCTGTGACGGAAGTGCAAACTACAAGCTTGAAGCTGAGGAAAGAGATGCCGATTCATTCGATGGAAACTATGTGTTTGCCCAGTATTTTGAAGGTGGCACACAGGAAGACATGATAGCAGGAATTACAGCACTCATCGCGGATGGAAAGGTCAGCGTAAACGGTTTCGCCATTCCTGCAAGTGTTGAAGATATTGAGGCTCAGGAAGACGGAAGCCTCAGCTTTATAACCAATGGAAGTGCAGCATTTACAGTTGAAAGCGGCGCGACACCGGAAGAGGTTGTGGCAGCCGGACTTGCAGCGGTAACACAGGACGTTAAGTCTGCAGGTACAAATGTAACATTTGAGCTTAATGATGACGGATATGCTGAATCAATGGCTCTTTATATCACAAGAGGAGCACTTATTGACAGCCTTGAGGATAATGGAGACGGAACGACCAAAATGTATGCTCAGGGAGCAGAATACGCCATTAACGATACAGTTGTTGCATTCGATGATGTAAGTGATGACTGTGAGCCTGGTATTATCGTTGTTGTATGGCAGGATCCTGACGGATGGCATATGCAGGCTGCTGATAAGATGGAAGGATATCTGATCGGCGGTGCAGATCATGAGGACTATCTGTTCAAGGATGTTGATGGTGTTACACATTACTTCGAAGATGCTGACATGTATCAGAGAGGATTTGCAACCCAGAACAGACCTGGCGGATATATCAATACTCAGAACAACTTCGAACTTACTGAAGACGGCAAGTATCTTGTAACTGCATGGTTCGTTCCTGGAACAGCTGATACAGAAAAGCCTATGATCATAGGCTTTACGTCAGGTGACAGCGCAAGAGACAGACTTGAAGCTGCAATCGATTATGCTAAGGATATTGCAGCTAATACAGTAGTTGCAGCCAGCAGAGAAGAAGCAGGTGCAGACAAGAACTGGATCACAGATCAGTCTACCCTTGATACCCTGAATGAGGCAATCGCAACTGCTGAGGCTTCGCTTGCGGATACTTCTCTTACCAATTCGGAAATTGACGGAGCAGTATATAACCTTCATCTTGCAATTTGGGGATCAATGAGTGACATAAGCGCAGTATTTATGGGAACTGCAGTAGAAGGATTCTTTGACATTGCAAACCCTGACCAGGAAAAGGCTGAGGCTGTTGAACTGAAATAGTGACGTAAAACCGGAGCAGTGATAAAAAATTGCCTGACAATGTCAGGCAATTTTTTTACATTTTTCCGGAAAGTATGCTGTCAAGCTCTCCGCTTGAATGGATGTCTTCAATGAATTTTATAAATGTCTGGGCACCCTTTGACAGAATGGCCCCCTTCGGATAGCAAAGAGATATTTTCTGAACCTTCTGCCCTAAAAGCTGGACAGGTCTGATATTGGACAGGTCCATGGCTGAAAGGGATTTGCCGAATAGAACGGAAATTCCCATCTCCTGTCTGACGTATTCTACTATCTCCGAACCCCTTGTTGCATTAAATACTACATTAGGCACGCAGTGATGGTCTAGAAACAGCGGCCTTATCATGTCGCCCGGAACAAAGTTTTCGTAGTCGGAGAAGTCTTCGTCTCCCAGGATTACGATATCTTCATCAGCAATGTCATCAAAGGAAAGGATGCTATGGGACGCTAACGGGTGCCTGTCATAGACGATTGCTACGCCTGTATCCTCGAGAACAGGAATGGATTCAAATTCTCCGTCTGAGCCATCGTAGTTTACCAGAAATGCCAGTTCGCATTTGCCATTCTTAAGCATTTCAACCGTTGTTTCATTGTGAGGATCGGAGTTCATCTGCCTGATGATGTAATCAGGCTCTCTGACGCGGAAAGCAATAAGGAGCTTTACAACCGGGTAGTCAAAAGCAATGCGGACGATGGTGTTGTGCTGCTTCCGGTAATCCACAAGATTCCTTCTGAAACCGCCCTCCTGCTCAATCATGTTTTTGGCAAAGCGCATGAAAATGCTGCCCTCTTCAGAAAGGGCGATGCGGTTTCCATTCTTGCTGAAAAGAACAATATCCAGCTCGTGTTCAATGCTCTTCATGTGCTTGAAAAGTGAAGACTGGGATATAAAAAGTGCAGCTGCAGCGTCTGTGTAGTTGCATTTTTCAGCCAAAATTATGAATTCTTTGAGGTATCTTGTTTCCATAAATGAAATCTATACAAATGGCATATGCCGAAAATTCGTATCGATAAATTACACCAAAAATAATATCACAAAACATACAAATAATCCATTTCTCAGTTGGCTCTATTTATAAAAATCTGTTTTTTTATTTCAATATTGGCAATGTACAATGCCAATATTGAAATTGCACCAAAGATTTAAGACAGATATGATAAGCATGGTCTTTAAATATGTGATTTAGATAATGGAGGACTCGTAATGATAGATTTTTCGTGTAAGCATGATGTAATGATAGAAAACGAAGACGGCAGCCTTCTTCCAATGGACGAGCCATATTTCACCTCGAAGGTAATTGCACCGGGAACCTGGTTAATACGTACGGACGGGGATGCCATATATCTTCTTGAAGGAAATGAGCAGGCCATTGTCATCGATTCGGGTTATGGTGCAGGAGACTTAAGGGAATACTGCCAGAGCCTGACTGAAAAGCCTGTAAAGTATATCATCAATACTCACGACCATTTCGACCATACAGCCAATAATTCCTATTTTGAAAAGGCTTACATGACAGCTGCGTCAAAAGAACTGGCCACGATTCCATTTCCGAGTTTTGAAGGAATCGACTTTCCAAGGGACTATCCGGTGGAGATAGTGAAAGATGGTGATGTGATAGATATCGGAGAACGTCCTCTTGAGATAATTGAGATGCCGGATCATGCAGTGGGAAGCATTGTAATCCTGGATAAAAAGGAGAGAATCCTTTTTGCAGGAGATGAGATTTCATCAATGTTTAAAAAGGTAAATACCGGCATCAGCAATGTCAGAGCCCAGTATCAGAGGCTGTGGGACAGGAAGGATGAGTTTGACACCATCTGGCCGGGAGCAGGAGTTTCCTGCAAGGCAGATATTCTTAAAACATATATCGAAATATTTGACGCAATCCTTTCGGGCGAAAAAGGAGAGGCTGGGTTTGGTTTCAAGGGACCGGATGAAAAGATGAAAAAGAAGGAGCCGGCTGAAGATACGGGCAGAGTAGTATTCCAGAGATTCCACGCCAGAAAATGCGACATGAAGATGGAAAAGGATGCCAAAGAACTTCGGAACATAAAAAAGGATGGAGTAATGGTAATGTTTACACCGGATGTGATCAAATAAATTTTCAAAAGCAGACTATATAGCGGTAAAATAGTGCAATGTGCACAAAGATTTCAAGAAATGTTCGACGAAACTGTCGAACATTTCTTTTTTGGAATATTTTGTTTCCAAAAGCGCGATTGAGGTGAAATGCAATATGAGATAAAAGATAAGTGGTAAAAAGTACCGAATCTTTTTTGTACAAATACTAGGAGGAGAAAGATGAAAAAGAGAGTATTGGCTATTATGCTCGCAGCTACCATGGTAATGGGTCTTGCAGCATGCGGAAGCTCTTCAGCTGAGACAACAACAGCTGCAGCAGGCGGAGAGACAGAAGCAGCAACTGAAGCAGCTACAGAGGCAGCAGGCGGAGAGACAGAAGCAGCAACTGAAGCAGCAGGCGGAGAAACAGCAACTACCGGTGAGCGTGTTGACAACATTGCTGTTGGTATCAGCACATCAAAGGAAACTCTGGTTCCTTTCCAGGGAGCTTCTGAGTTTTCGGCAATGGTTTACGAGCCACTTGCAGACAGAGAGACATTCTCAGGCGAGTTCAAGGGAATCATCATGGATTCTTACGAGCAGCTCGATGAGAAGACCTATGAAGTAACAATCAAAGAGAACGTATACGATTCAGCAGGAAACCATATCACAGCTGAAGACGTAGCATTCTCATGGAATGAGTGTAAGAGCATTGGTGAGCTTTCAGAGACCGGTACAGTTGAGTCTATCGAAGCTACAGGCGATTACACAGTTAAGTTTACATGGGGCGATGTTCCTGCTCTTGGAGACTTCGAAGCACAGATGACAAACGTTAACATCGTTTCTCAGGCAGCTTACGAAGCATCAGGCGACGGCATGGCTACACAGCCTGTTGGTACAGGTCCATACGTTGTATCTGAGTTCGTTCAGGGCATCTCAGTTACACTTGAGGCAAGAGATGACTACTGGGCAGCTGATGAGGCTGATCTGATGTCACGTCAGACAAGCCCTGTTCAGACAGTAAGATTTGACGTTATCACAGAGACAACCCAGATTGCAAACGCTCTTAAGACAGGTACAATCGATGTTTCTGCAGATGTTTCTGTAGATGATGTTGCATCTCTCCAGGGAGATTCAAACTTCACAATCGAAATGGTTGACGGCGTTCAGGGTTACGTTCTTTATCCTAACTGCTCAGAAGAGAGCCCGCTTCATGATGAGAACCTGAGACAGGCAGTTCTTCGTGCTGTAAACAAGGCATTCATCACAGCTGCAGTTCAGGGTGGAGCTTGTGACGAGCTCTATGCTATGGGTGCTAAGAAGTACTCAGACTATGAGGAAGCCTGGGCTGACCTTTGCCCGGACTACGACCTCGAAGAGGCTAAGGATTATATGTCTAAGTCAGAATATGCTGACGGCGTAACACTTAAGCTTATTACACCTCCAATGGGCTTCAACCCAGATATCGCTGAGATCATCCAGGGACAGCTTGCTGAAATTGGTGTAACACTTGAGATTGATGTAGAGGAGTTCGGTAACTACTTCGCAAACGAAGGAAACAACGAAGCTTGGGACTTCACAATCGCATTCCTCAGCTCTAACGACTACATCACAAACTGCTGGGCTAAGTACTTCGATACAGACAACACAGGTATTGAGTACAACGGACAGCCTGCAACAAAGAACTTCGTAATCGATGACGAACTTCAGGAGCTCATCGATACATGTACAAGCGAAGAAGGACATAACAGCGAGAACAACACAGCATTTTGGTCATACGTTATGGAGCATGCTTATTGCTGCCCACTCGTAATCCCACAGCAGACAGTTGTTTATGACAGTAAGATCGCTTCAATTGGATTCTCAGGAACAGATAAGCTTCTTGTAAGTGCATTCACATTCAACTAAGAAGCAGCTGGATATTTAAAGAGAAAAAGCTAGTTTGAGAAGGCTCCCTCCTCCCTCATGGAGGAGGGAGCTTTCGGATTAAAAGGGGCAGAAAAATCTGCCTCGCAGATGTAGGTAGTAAATTAAAGGCATTTAATAAATGTCATTCAGGAGAAAATTATGTGGAGATATATCTTAAAAAGACTCTTGATGATGATATTCGTAGTGCTTGGCGTTGCGATTGTTATCTTCTCGATCATGTTCTTCGTACCGGGAGATCCTGCACAGATCATCCTCGGTTCCAGCGCCACACCTGATCAGATTGAATACCTGAGAGGCCAGATGGGCCTGGATCAGCCTTACATAGTCCAGCTCGGAAGATTCCTCAGAGATACATTCATCTATTGGGATTTTGGAACGTCTTACATGACAAAGGGCGCAATAATAAAAGAAATTGCAGTCAGATTTCCACGAACACTTAACCTTGCCCTGTGGAGCATGGTAATCAGCGTAGTTCTGGGTATTCCTCTTGGAATACTGGCAGCTGTTAAGCAGGGAAAATGGCAGGACAATGCAGCCATCCTTATTTCCATGATCGGTATTTCCATCCCTGGATTCTGGCTGGCTCTGATGCTGGTTTTGTGGTTTGCAGTAGATCTTAAATGGCTTCCTGCGTATGGAGTAGGAGGACCTGAATATTATATCCTGCCTGTTATATCAAATGCCCTGATGTCCATATCAATGAACGCAAGGCAGACGAGATCGGCGATGCTGGAGGTTATCCGTTCAGACTTCGTCGTTACGGCAAGAGCCAAGGGTGTCAGCAAGAGGGGCGTTATTTATAAGCATGCGCTTCCAAATGCAATGATCCCTATCATCACCATGCTGGGAACAGGCTTCGGATCTTCCCTGGGAGGAACCGTAATCATCGAAACAATATTCGTTATGCCTGGTATCGGTATGTATATGACATCGGCTATTACCAATCTTGATTACCCTGTAGTAAGAAGCAGTGTTGTACTGTTGGCCATCGTCTTCAGTGTCATCATTCTTCTTGTAGACCTGATATACGCATTCGTTGATCCGCGTATAAAGGCCCAGTATACCGGAAAGTAGGGTGAGAAGATGGCTAATAATACAAAAACAATAACAGTAAAAAGAAAAAGCCAGGGCCGTGAGGTCATGAAGAGATTCATGAAGAATCCTCTTGCCATCATTGGTCTGGTAATATTCGTGGTATTTATCCTGTGTGCCATATTTGCACCTCTTATCTGCAAATATGATTATGCAGAGATGAATGCAGAGACGATTTTCGCGTTCCCTTCATGGGAGCATCCATTTGGATGTGACAGATTTGGACGAGACCTGTTCTCAAGAGTAATGTACGGCGGCAGATATTCCATCTTCGTTGGTGTTGCTGGAACTGTACTTTCTACATTGCTTGGCATGGTATTCGGATCCATAGCCGGATTTTTCGGGCAGATTGCAGATAACATCGTAATGAGAATAATGGATATCATCCAGGCTATCCCCGGAATCCTTCTGTCAATGGTTATCGCAACAGTTCTGGGACCTGGACTCCTTAATACAGTCATCGCCCTTTCAGTAGGTGCAATCCCGGGAACATGCCGTATGCTCCGTGGAAGTATCCTGCAGGTAAGGGGATCTGAGTATATTGAGGCAGCAAGTTCCATCAACTGCTCATACCTTCGAATAATCGTTAAACACATTATTCCGAATACATTCGCACCTGTACTTGTTGGTTCAACAATGGGTATCGGCGGAACAATGATGCAGGCCGCATCTCTTTCATTTGTAGGTCTGGGAATCCAGCCTCCAACACCTGAATGGGGCGCACTGCTTTCAGATGCACGTAACTATATAACACAGTATCCATTCCTGATCATATTCCCGGGACTTGCCATAGGTCTGATCTCCCTGGCTGCATGTCTGCTGGGTGACGGACTCCGTGACGCTATGGATCCAAAGCTGAAGAAGTAAGGGAGGAAGTAAAATGGAAAACAATAACAGAGCCTTCCTTGAGGTTGAAAATCTGGTAGTACGCTACTCCATGGAAAAACAGTGGGTAGAGGCCGTAAACGGAGTATCCTTCAAGCTTGAAAAAGGAAAAACACTGGGTCTTGTAGGAGAGACCGGTGCAGGAAAGACAACAATAGCAAAGGCCATAATGAGGATTCTTCAGACTCCTCCTGCAGACATCAGGGACGGAAGGATCTATCTCGAAGGAGAAGACCTTCTGGCAATTGACGAGAAGGAAATGCTGAAGATAAGAGGAAATAAGATTTCCATGATCTTCCAGGATCCAATGACAGCTCTGAACCCTATCATGACAGTCGGTTCGCAGATCACAGAAGGTCTGCTGCTCCACAATGACTACGATAAGGCAACAGCTAAAAAAGAAGCCAAGAAAATGCTGGAGATGGTAGGCATTCCGGGGGACAGATATGTGGAGTATCCGCACCAGTTCTCGGGCGGAATGAAGCAGAGGGTTGTAATTGCCATGGCCCTGGCCTGCAATCCGGATCTTCTTCTGGCAGATGAGCCTACCACAGCGCTGGACGTAACCATCCAGCAGCAGGTTCTTGACATGATCGCTGACCTTCGTGAGAAGCAGAATACGTCAATGATCCTTATCACCCATGACCTGGGTGTAGTTGCCAGAACATGTGATGATGTGGCAGTTGTTTATGCAGGTGAGATCATCGAAAGCGGATCAAAGGAAGATATCTTTGATCACCCGACACATCCTTATACACTGGGACTTTTCGGAGCCATCCCGAAGCTGACAGGTGATGAGAAGAGACTTCATCCTATTGATGGTTCAACTCCTGATCCTACAAACCTTCCTGAAGGCTGCAAATTCAGCCCAAGGTGTCCGCATGCGACAGATGCCTGCAAGAGCGGCAATGTATGCATGACGGAGATCACACCGGGACATTTTGTAAGATGTCATCTGGTAGAAGGGGGTGAAAACGCATGAGCGAACCTTGTATTGAAGTAAGAAATCTTAAAAAATATTTCCCTGTAGGAAAGGGCTTTCTTCATGCCGTTGATGATGTAACATTCAAGATCGGCAAAGGAAAGACAATGGGCGTCGTTGGAGAGTCAGGCTGTGGAAAGTCTACCCTGGGGCGTACCATCATCCATCAGCATGAGAGCACATCAGGACAGATCCTCTTCGAGGGAAATGATGTAACCCATGTAAAGGGAGGCGCACTTAAAAAGCTCCGTGAGAACATGCAGATCGTATTCCAGGATCCATATTCATCACTGAATCCAAGGTATACGGTTGAATCGACTATCCGTGAGCCGCTGATGCTTTCAAAGCGTTTTAAGACAAGAGGCGAGCTGGCAGATGAGGTTACCAGACTGATGGAAATGTGCGGTATCGATGAAAGACTGCGTCTTGCGTATCCGCATGAGCTGGATGGCGGAAGAAGGCAGAGGGTAGGTATCGCCAGAGCTTTGGCACTGGATCCTGCATTCATCGTATGCGATGAGCCTGTATCTGCCCTTGACGTAAGTATCCAGGCCCAGGTATTGAACCTGCTCCAGGACCTTCAGGAAGAGCGCGGATATACATACATGTTCGTAACACATGACCTATCAGTAGTACGTCATATCTCAGATAATATCTGCGTTATGTACCTGGGACAGCTGGTTGAGACAAGCGAGTCAAAGGAGCTTTTTGACAAGCCGCTTCATCCATACACAAAGGCATTGCTTTCAGCAATCCCTACAATAGATATTCACAATATCCCGCCAAGGATTGCACTGAAGGGTGAGATCACATCACCTGTAAATCCAAAGCCGGGATGCAGATTCGCAGCAAGATGCCCGTACGCTGCAGAGCAGTGTCATGAGCCGCAGGTGCTGGAAGAAGTACTTCCTGAGCATTTTGTATCATGCTGCAGATGCAGAGAACTGAACGGATTGTAAAGAGAAAGGCTTCTTAAGAGACTGTAATATGGCATTCAGGTTCAAATCTTACAGAGAAAAATATTTCGAAGACCACGTAGCCGTGCCGGACCCTAAAAGGCCCGGCAAGGTGAAGTACGTCTATTCGGGAGATTATGTTGAGCCATTTGTGGAGGGGCATTCCGTAACAAAATGGAAGGTAATTATGGTGTGCCTGGAAGTGGTCAGCATAGCCATTTACCTGGTGACAGCCATATTGAAGTCGGATTTTAATAGTGTGAAGCTGGTAGGCGGCCTTGGAATAATCGCCATCGTACCATGGGCTTTGGAAATCTGGTCTTTTGGAAGATTTATCATAAGCTCAGACCGTATGGAAGAGACTACCTACGAGTCCATTGGAAAGTGGTATGCGCCCAGCGTACTTATAAGAGTATTCATGCTTGGAGTGATGATCATATACGGAGCCTTGAATCTGGGTACTGACTATAGCCTTGCGCTGAGCATCATCTCCATGGCAGGACTTTTGGTTTCGGGAGTGCTGTCAGTAGTCATTTGGAGGATGTATAAGAGGGTGTTCTACTATACCCATCGCCAGCATGAGGAAGACTACAATCCAAATTACGTAAAAGGTCAGAAATAGTCTGATAAAAATGGCCTGCACACCTGGCAGACCGGAACAAAAATAAGAAAGGCGGATAAAAAGAGTGGATAAGTTTAATTTATTCAGCCATAAAGAGATTTATAAAAATACATATGTGGTAACAGAAAGCTACTCTGCAGACAAGAGATTTACCATCGGTGTAATTGTCGGAGCAGAAAGGGCACTGGTTATCGATACAGGCGCCGGAATGGCCGGAGACCTGAGAAAGTATATTGAGAGCTTCGTTGGAACAGAGATGCCGATCTTCTGCATCTGCACCCATGGTCATTCAGACGTTATTGGTGCAGCCGCACAGTTTGATGAGGCATATCTTAAAAAGGAAGATGTAGGAGCTTTCCCTGAGTCAGTTGTTCCTGAAAAGAGAATTGAAGAGCTTAAGATGTTCACTAAGGGCAATCCTGAGCTTATCGAGTTCGGAACAAAGAACATGATAGACAACCAGAATGTAAACTGGAAAGACATGAAGGACGGAGATCATTTCCACCTTGGCGGAGTACATGTAGGAATTATCGAAATCCCAGGACACACAGCAGGCAGCATCGCCGTACGTGTTACAAGAGAGGGCGTAACAACTACAACATTTGCAGGAGATGCCATCAGCTCAGGACTGAATCATTTCCTGAGAACAGACAGACAGGGCCTTATCGAGTATGCGGAGCGTCTGGATGCATTCATGGATTTCATTCATGATGACGAGCCAATCTACTGCACACATAGCCAGGTTCCGATGACACCGGATGCAGGAAGAGCCCTGGCAAAAGCCTGCAGAGAGGTTGCTCATGGATTTACAAAGGGCGATCCTGCATTTTCATTTGGTCCATTTAATCCTGACAAGAAGGGGCCAAACTTCAGAATGCATTTTGCTGACAATTATTATATCGCTTATAACGCAGATCTTATGTAAAGGGGGGTAAGTTATGTCATTAGAGATCAAAGATAATGTAGTAGTAGGTTACACTCCTGAATGGGGAATCGATGAGATCACAATTCCTGAAGGTGTTACAGAAATAGCCCCAAGAGTATTCATGGGATCAAACATTTATAAAGTAAATTTCCCAGGCACACTTAAGAAGATTGGCGCAAGTGCGTTCGAGTTTTCGAGAAATCTTCAGTATGCCAAGCTTCCTGACAGTGTGGAAGACCTGGGAGAAAGATGCTTTGCAGTTACAGGACTCCATGAAGTATACATTCCTGAAAAAATCACCGTTCTTAAGGACGGAGTTTTCGACGGATGCATGGGTTATGACACACTGGTTGTACCGGGCCATGTAAAGGAAATCGGAGTTATGGTATTTTCGGCAAACCGCGGAATGAGACATGTGACTTTGGAGGAAGGTGTTGAAAAGCTTGGAAGAAGAGCATTCAACGGAAATCCTGAACTTCAGGAAATGAACTTCCCAAGCACCATCAAAGAGGTTGACTCATACGCATTCGACGGAACCGGAGCACCTAAAAAGGTCACCATTCCGGGCACGGTTAAGAAGGTCTGGTATGAATTCCTGTGCGGAAACATGGGAGTTGAAGAGGTCGTACTTGAAGAAGGCGTAGAAGAAATCGACGTCAGGGCCTTTGCATATTGCTCAAAACTTCAGAAGATCACACTTCCTTCCACACTTAAGAAGCTTAACTTCAGGGCATTTTCAGGCTGCACAAGCCTTAAGGAAATAGTTCTTCCTGAAGGAATTGAAGAAATCCCAGACTACGCATTCTATGCATGCAGAAGCCTTAAGGAAGTAAATCTTCCTTCAAGTGTAAAGAAAATAGGCAGCAATGCATTCTGCTTCTGTGACAGCCTTGAAAAGGTAAGCGGCCTTGAGGGCGTAAGCGTAGGAGAGCTTGCATTTGACGGCACAAAGATGGCCTGAATTTAATTTTAGATTACTGACTAGTGCATACTTTTTTCATGATCTAAGGTGGGAAGCTTTCTTTTTGCTAGTGGAAAGCTTCCCGGTCTTAGATACAAAATGCATTTAGAAATGAGAGGTATAAAAGTTGAGTAAGATCAGTGAAATGACCAGACAGTCCTGGATCGAGAGCACATTCCCAGAGTGGGGAACCTGGCTGGTTGAGGACATTGAAAATGAAGTAGTAGAGCCGGGAAATGTGGCAATGTGGTGGCTTGGCTGTACCGGAATATGGTTTAAAACTCCGGGAAATACCAATATTACAGTAGATTTGTGGTGCGGAAACGGAAAACGAACTCACGGTGACAACAAGATGAAGGTTGGCCATCAGATGGCCAACATGTGCGGCGGCAGACTGATGCAGCCAAACTTAAGGAACGTACCGTTTGTCATCGACCCATTTGCATTCAAGCATGTGGATGCAGTCCTGGCAACCCATTACCATCAGGACCACATGTCAGCAGAGTGGGCAGCACACGTTATCCAAAGCGGCATGACAACCACAGATGCAAACGGCAAGGAAATACCGGTTCCGTTTATCGGACCGCTTAAGAGCGTTGAAACCTGGGTTAAGTGGGGAGTCCCTGAAGACAGGTGCATAGTAGTAAAGCCAGGCGATTCCATCAAGATCGGTGAGATCGAGATCATCGCACTGGACAGCTTTGACCGTACATGTATCGTGACCACAGATTCACAGGGACCGGACAGGGAAGAACTGACAGGAAAGTGTCCTACAGACATGGATGATAAGGCAGTCAACTACCTTCTTAAGACACCGGGCGGAAATATTTATCATTCGGGAGATTCACATTTTTCAATCTATTTTGCAAAGCATGGCAAGGATTACCCAATCGATGTAGCATTTGGCTCATTCGGTGAGAACCCTATCGGTATGCAGGATAAGATGACATCATGCGACATCCTCCGTATGGCAGAGAACCTGCAGTGCAAGGTAGTTGTTCCGATCCACTGGGATGTATGGACAAACTTCCAGGCAGACTGCGACGAGATCAAGGTTCTCTACGACTTTAAGAAAGACCGGAACGAGTATAAGTTCCATCCTTTCTTCTGGCAGGTAGGCGGCAAGTACACTTACCCACAGGACAAGGACAAGCTCTACTATCATCACCGCCGCGGCTTTGAGGACTGCTTCGAGGCTCCGCAGAACATACCGTTCAGATCTTGTCTGTAATAGTACGATAATGCCGCCATCCCTTTTTGGAAGAATTTATTCGGCAAAAACCTACGCAACGGACCCAAGAAGCCTCGTGCTAACATTTCCTAAGCCACTCGCACAAGCACGCTCGTGTCTAAGGAAATCTAACCACGAGTCTAGTTGGGATCCTAAAAGCGCTCCGTTTATTGTTTTTGCCAAATAAATTCTTCCATTGCGGGATTGGCAGCAATTAGGAGTCAGCATGACGAAATATAACATTGGTTTGTATGAGAAGGCCCTGCCGGGCGGCCTTAGCTGGGAAGAGAAGCTGCAGACGGCCAAAGAGCTGGGCTATGACTATATTGAGATCAGTATTGATGAGACTGACGCGAAATTGGCTCGTCTGGAGTGGACTCAGAATGAACGTCAGGAAATGGTTGGCTTGATGTATAAATGCGGTCTGCCAATCAGGTCCATGTGTCTTTCTGGGCACAGGAAGTATCCGCTGGGAAGCGCTGACCCTCAGGTAAGGGCCCGAGGCATGGAGATCATGGAAAAGGCCATACAGCTGGCAGACGATCTGGGAATCAGGATCATACAGCTGGCCGGATATGATGTTTACTATGAGGAGTCGACAGAGGAAACACTGAAGCTCTTTGGAAAAAATCTAAAGAAAGCCGCTGAAATGGCTGCTGTAAAAGGGATCCAGCTGGGCTTTGAGACCATGGAGACTCCGTTCATGGATACCACCGAAAAGGCGATGAAGTATGTGAATATGGTAGATTCGCCATACCTTGGAGTGTATCCGGATATCGGAAACATGACTAATGCGGCGCTCCTATACGGAAAAGACGTGCTGAAAGACATGGAAACCGGGCGCGGACATATCATGGCAATGCACCTTAAGGAAACTGTGCCGGGAAAATACCGTGAAATAAGATTCGGTACCGGTCATGTAGATTTTGAAGCTGCCATAGGAAAGGCCCTGCAGCTGGGAGTCAGGAGATTCGTTACCGAAATGTGGTATGTCGGGCAGGATAGCTGGAAGGATGACATTAAAGAGGCCATCGGCATGATGAGGGCAATCCTGGAAGAAAAAATAAAAGATTGATCAGGCAGCACATTTGTGTGCGTCTGTTATTAGAGAAAAAAAGAGTTATGAGCATTCTGATACTGGACGTTGGTTCGTCAAGCATGAGAGGAATTTTATATGGTCTGGGAGGGACGATACTTGATGAAAGTCAGGTAAAGTATGCGCCGCTTTTCAGCGAAGGCGGAATGATAGCAGAGCAGGATCCTGTGGATTTTAAGAGTGCCCTGTGGCAGATACTTAGCTGGGCAGGCAACGATCCTTCAAGGGAAGATATTGACGCTATTTGCCTGACATCACAGAGGTCTTCCTGCATCTGCGTGGACGCAGAAGGAACTCCAATCGGAAATGCAATATGCTGGCAGGATAAGCGGACGATTCCGATCATTAAGGAACTGGAAAAGTATGGCGAAAAGGTTGAGCAGTTGTCCGGCGCATGGCCCAACCCCGTATTTCTAGGGCCTAAGCTTACATGGATAAGAAGAGAAAGACCGGATGTATATAAAAACATCTGGAAATTCATGACTATTGCTGATTATCTGATGTTCCTGATGACAGGCCTGGCTGTAACCGATGATACTTATGGCAGCAGAACCCATCTGATGAACATTGAAACAGGGAAATGGGATGATAAGCTGCTTGAAATTTTTGAGGTTGAAAGAGAAAAGCTTTGTGACATTGTTCCTGTAGGTTCCCTAGTTGGCCCTCTTTGTGAAGAAGCTGCCCGGGCTACGGGACTGTGCGCTGGAGTGAGAGTTTATACAGCAGGCGGAGATCAGCAATGTGCACTGATAGGGCAGGGTTCCTTTGATGGTAAAACAGTATCGGTAACATTGGGAACAGGCGCGTTTGTCGGTACAAATCTGGATGAACTTCCGGTCTCAAGGACCAATGGGATAATCTATAACGCTTCGGCAATTTCAAAAGGATATGTGGCTGAGTACAGTTCTGTTACCTGCACAGCGGCTTTAGACTGGCTCTTAAGGGAAATGTATTGGAACATGCCGGCGGATCATATCGGCAGCGAGCTTGCCAAAACAAGGGCCGGCGCAGGCGGATGTCTGGTACTTCCTTATTTCCAGGGGAGAGTAACGCCTGACCATAACAGCAACGCAAAAGCGGTTTTTGCAGGGATTTCCTTAAGCACAAGAAAAGAGGACATGCTGAGGGCACTTATTGAGGCCATTGCCATGGAAGTAAGGACCGGCGTTGAAAATATCGCAGTAGATGCTGCTGAGATCTGTATCAGCGGAGGACTTTCAAAGACTCCGGAGGTCTGTCAGATAATTGCGGACGTTCTGGGGCGGAGGGTTCTGATAAATAACGAATCGGATGCCACTGCGTTTGGAGCTTTTGTGGTTGCAGGGACCGGGCTTGGCTTTTTTAAGAGCGTCAGGCAGGGTTATGAAAGCCTAAGAGGCAAAAAATCCATGATGGAGTTCATCCCAAGAAGCGAAAATGCCGGAATTTATGATGAACTGTATAGAAAAAATTTGAGTTTATATGAAAAGGTTAAAACTGAGTTTTAATCGGAAATTAAGAATAGAGAAAAAAGATGAAAATTGAAAAAAAGGTAATGGGCACGCTTAACAAATGTTATTGCGTAGCTCCGTTACACTATAACGATGAAGATTTTATATTGGTGGCAGCAGAAAAGCAGGATCCGTGTTATCTCTTTGACATGAATGGAGATAAAGTGGATACAGTCTGGGAAGGACCCGGTGGAGTAATGAGCATGGTACAGGTGCCGGGCAGCAACGGCCAGTTCCTGTCCACTCATAAATTCTTTTCGCCTAACGATTCTAAAGAAGCGAAGATAATAGTCTGCACACCTGAAGAGGGAAAATGGAAGATCAACACACTTGCCGAACTGCCATTTGTACACAGATTTGATATTCTTACAAGCAATGGGAAAAATTATCTTATTGCATGTGCGCTGAAGTCCGGTCATGAGTACAAAAATGACTGGGAGCATCCGGGCAGAATATTCGTAGCTGAGCTTCCGGATAATCTGACTGAATATAATGAAGAGAATCAGCTGAAGCTTGAGATTTTAAAAGAAGGGCTGACCAAAAATCATGGCTACACCAGGTATGAAGAGAACGGTCAGATCAGCTGCGTGGTATCTACGGATAACGGAATATTCCGAATAACCCCTCCGACAGAAAGCAACGAAAAGTGGAATGTGGAGACTCTGACAGAGGATGCGGGCTCTGATGCGGCGCTGGTGGATCTGAACGGAGATGGAATCCCTGAGCTTTGCGTTCTGGCACCTTTCCATGGTCCGGATATCAAGATATATGAAAAGAAGGACGGGAAGTACGATGTTGCCTACAAATATGATAAGCCTGCCGAGTTTACTCATGCAATCTACGGAGGCGACTTTGGATCAGGCAAGGCCTTCATTGTAGGACACAGAGAGGGCGCAAGAGACCTTTTGATGTTTACATATGACAAGGAAAACAAGACTTATAAGTACGAGCTGATAGATCACGACAGGGGACCTGCAAATGTTCTGAGAATCGCTGGTAAGGATAAGGAAATTCTTGTTGCGGCAAACCGCGAGACCGACGAAATTGCAATGTATACAATAACAGAAATCTGATACATGCATTAACATACAGGAGGAACATAACATGAACATTATGAGCAAACCTGAAGATTACAGTCCTGAAAAATATTTCGGACCTGCAACGCGTCCTGATGGACTGACATTTGGCTATACGCCTTATGCCCCGCAGTCACAGTGGAATGATTCAAATAAGCTGACCAGAGCCTGCTATGATTCATACATGATCGAGTACCGCTATCTGGACAGCTGGACAGCAAATACAGAAACACAGCTGTGGGGAGAAACATTTGCCAGCCCTATCATGACCGGCGGAGTGTCTGCAGTCGTACCGCTTCTTCACCCAAACGGAATGGTGGAGATCGCAAAGGGTGCAGCAAAATTCAATACACCTTCACTTTACGGATATATCACAAATAAAGAAGTAGAAGACCTGGTTGCCACGGGAAACAAGGTTATCAGAATTGTTAAGACCCAGCTGGATAATCAGGCAATCCTGGACGACATCAAACATGATGAAGAAGCCGGTTGTTTCGCTTTCGCCATGGACATAGACCACGGCATCGACCATTTCGGAAATCTCTACCATGCAACTCCGGATTATGGCACATTGGCACCAAAGAAGACAGAGGACATCGCACTTTTGTGCGAATCTACCAAGCTTCCATGTATCCTTAAGGGTGTTCTTTCTGTCAGCGATGCTAAAAAGGCAGCGGAAGCCGGTGCGGCAGCGGTACTTCTTTCGCATCATAAGGGCGAGATAGAAAATGCAGTTCCTCCGCTTTTCGTACTTCCTGAGATTAAGGAGGCTGTGGGAGATAAGATTAAAATCTTCGTTGACTGCGGCATTGTCAGCGGAATCGATGCATATAAGGCACTGGCTCTTGGAGCAGACGGTGTATGTGTTGCAAGAAAACTGGTTAAGCCTTACATGGAAAAGGGTGCTGACGGAGTTTATGAGCAGCTTACCGAACTGAACAATGAACTTAAGTGCATCATGGGAAGAACAGGAACGCTGGACGTTAAGCATTTCGACCCGACAACCCTTCGCAAGAGAAACTTTTAAACATCCCCGCCCGGGCTTCACTATTTACGGCGGTGAACCTTGCTGCGGATGTTCCCTCAAAAACGCCTTCGCTGATTGTTTTCGAGGGAACATTCCTTGCATCCCCGCCTGTATATTGGTGAACGGACGGCGGTGAACAATAGAGAAAAGGAGAATTTATTTTATGAATATAGGTGTATGCGGATCAGGAACAATAGCTTCATGGATCTCTGATATTTTGATCCAGCTGAATAATGAAAATATCGTACTTTACGGTGTAGCTTCGGCTTTTGAAGACCAGCTGAAGGAATTTGCCGCAAAGTATAATTATAAGAAGACATATCCTTCATACGAGGAAATGATGGCAGACCCTGATGTGGATCTGATCTATGTGGCTATCCCTAACCATCTTCACATGGAGGTTGCACTTAAGGCAATCGAAGCAGGAAAAAATGTGCTGGTAGAAAAGCCATTTGCTGTGAATTACGAGCAGGCAAAGACCATGATAAATGCAGCTAAGGAAAAGGGCGTATTTATCTCTGAGGCTCTTTGGCCATCGTTCCTCCCTTCAAGGAAGATCATTGACGACATAATTGCTTCGGGCAAAATCGGTGAAGTAACCGGCGGTAAGCTTATCAGCATCGGAAATGTAATGTTCCTTGAAAGAGTTAAGAAGCTTGAAACCGGGGGCGGAGCTCTTCTTGACATGGGACCATACACACTTGGAAGAATGACAAACCATTTCGGCACAAAGGTTAAGTCGGTGACAGGTCATTTTGAAAAGCTTGATACCGGAGTTGACTCAAAAGACTTCTACACAGTTGAGTATGAAAATGGCGTAAAGGTTGAGTGCGTCAGCACTATCGATTCGCCGGAAGAAGACCGCGAAGAGTGGGGAGAAATCTACGGAACCAAGGGAAGCATATGGTTTAATATCATTTCTAACCCGGATGTCATTGAAGTACGCGACCTGGACGGTAATGTCATCGAAAGACCTGAACTTCCAAAGCTGATCCAGAACAGTCAGATCCCATTTGTTAAGGGATATGAGCACGAGTGGATCGCATTTGAAAAGGCCTTGAGAGAAGGCAAACAGGAAACCGATGAAGCACCTTGGGAGCAGACTCTTGAGATTTCAAGGGTAATGACAGAACTCAGAGCTCAGGCCGGCGTTAAATTCCCATTTGAATAATTGAAAAATGATTGAAAGCAAGGACATTTTAATTTGTGAAATGTCCTTGCAGGATAATTCGCATTTAGAAATGACCAGGCCCGTTTTTTCGGGTAATATATTAGCAGGCGGATGCGTGTAAAGCATCATAAATAATAGTTATTTTACAGAGAAAAGAGAGAGATTATGGAAAAGAAATTTTATGAAGCTGCAAACCATTATGTTGGTCTTGGTTTCCACAAGGGATGCGTCGTATGGGAGCCTTTGAATCCTGACGAAAGGGCAAAGGTGGGAATCCTTCTGATGCACTCAGATTCAGACTATTTTGATTTCATCCCAGCACCGGAACTGGCAAAGAGAGGATTTGTCTGCGTGGCAGCAAATGTATCTGACATGAAGATGCCTATTGACAGAAAGATTGAAGAAGTAGGTTTCTATCTTAATTATCTTAAGAACCTTCCGGGAATCGAAAAGGTTGTAATCCTTGGACATTCAGGCGGTGCAACACTCATGAGCTGCTATCAGGCAGTTGCAGAGAACGGTCCGGCTATTTTCCAGGATGACCATAGAATCGTAAAAATGTCTGATGTTAAGCCTCTGACACCTGCAGACGGAGTTTTGCTTCTGGATTCAAATTACGGAAACGGAGTAATGAACATCTTAAGCGTTGATCCGGCCATTACAGATGAGACAAACGCGAGAAATCTGGATCCTGAATATGATGCATTTGATCCGGCTAACGGATTTGACCCTAAGGGATCACACTATTCTGAGGAATTTGTCCTTAAATACAACAGGAAGCAGGAAGAGCGTTTCAATAAGATAATTGACAGAGCTGTAGAGAGAGTTAAGGCCCTTGACGCAGGTGAAGGAGATTATCAGGATGATGAGCCGTTTATCGTTCCGGGAGGCACTCAGTATGCACCTGTTAACAGACTGTTCCCGCAGGATCTGAAGTATCTTTCCCATACGAAGGAAGAGTATCCTCTTATCCATGCTGACGGTTCCATCACTACTGAGATTGTATATTCGAAGAGACCTCCGAAGTGGGGTCATAACATGACAACCAACCTTAAGATGGGCACGGAGATTACAACAGCACGTACTTATGCCACATCAAGTGCAGTAAGGAGCAATGGTTTCCACATTACCGAGACTGAGGTTGCAGGTATTGATTACGACAGCAGTTACTGTTGCACACCAGGTAATGTTAAGTATATCAGCTCTCCTATCCTTATTATGGGCATGACAGGCGGATACGAGTATCTTGCAGCAGAGGTTGTATACAAGAACACCCCGGAGACTACAGACAAGACGATTGCTTTTGTTGAAGGCGCAACCCACAATTTTACTCCTGAAAAGGAAACAGGAGACTGGGGAGACACAGTAGCATTGACATTTGATTATGTTACAGAGTGGCTCCTTACAAAGATGATGTAATTGCCGAAAGTGCAGAATATTTGCGCATTTTGGAAAATGTTGTAAAATTAACATCAGCATGTGCGTGATTGCATATGCTGATGTTTATGTTTAACAAGGCAGAGGTAAAAATATGTATAAAGCGGTAATTTTTGATCTTGACGGAGTAATATGCTTCACGGATAAATATCATTTTCAGGCATGGAAAAAACTGGCAGACAGGCTGGGGATTCCTTTTGATGAAGAGGTAAATAAAAGGCTTCTCGGAATAAGCCGCATGGACTCTCTGGAGATAATCCTTGAAAAGTCCCGGGTTAAATACAGCCAGGAAGAAAAAGAAGCCCTGGCAGCTGAAAAGAATGAAGACTACAAAGTTCTTCTTCAGCAGATGAGCGAAGCAGACCTCTCTGAAGAAGTGAAAACTACTCTTCAGGAACTGAGAAAGAGAGGCTATAAGCTGGCCATAGGGTCTTCAAGCAAAAATGCCAAGATGATCCTGGGACGCTTAGGGCTTGGGGATTTCTTTGATGCCATTTCGGATGGAACTAATATTTCAAAGTCAAAGCCTGACCCGGAGGTATTTCTTAAGGCTGCCCAGTTCCTGGGAGAAAATCCGGCAGACTGCCTGGTTGTGGAGGATGCGGCAGCAGGCATAGAGGCAGCTACAAAGGGCGGATTTGAAAGCGCAGGTCTCAGCGGAGCAGCCCTCAGCCCTGATTGCACCCATCCGATGAAAAACTTTGCCGATCTTCTTGAGGTCTGCAAGTGACAAAGCGTTTAAGTAAATGGAAAACAGTTTAAAGAAAAACAAAGAAATAGATTTTACATCCGGCCCGATAATGAGCCGGATACTTGTGTTTGGTCTGCCTATCCTGATAGGCAGCATATTCCAGCAGCTCTATAACATCGTAGACAGCATTGTTGTCGGAAATTATGTAGGGACAGAGGCACTGGCAGCGGTAGGAAATGCATCCACCATAGCTTTTTGTCTGGTAAATATTGCGACTGGCCTTACAACGGGAGCCAGCGTCGTTGTGGCCCAGCTTCTGGGAGCCAGGCGCCTGGGAGAGATTAAAAAGGCAATGTCCACCACTTTTATTTTTGCGGTAGCAGTAGCTGTGGGAATCTCACTGCTTGGTGTAATATTTGCCAGGACCGTAATGGGGTGGGTTCAGGTGCCGGATGAACTGATGGATGATTCGACTGCTTATATGATGATATTTGTGGGCGGCTCAATTTTCCTGATGATATACAATTTCTTTGCTGCGATGCTGAGGGCGCTGGGAGACAGCAAAACTCCGCTTATATTCCTCATTATATCCACGCTCCTGAACATTGCAGGAGATCTGTTCTTCGTCATAGTTCTTCACATGGGTGTTGCAGGCGTGGCTATCGCCACAGTTATTGCGGAGGCGGTTTCTGCAATACTGTGTGCAGTTTATTGCTGGAAGAAAATTGAATATTTCAGATATTCAAAAGGCGAATTTGTATTTGATAAAGTCATGTTTAAGGACATTTTCCGTCTCAGCGTGCCGAGTGCACTTCAGTTCGGAGCCGGAAGCCTTGGCTTCACATTAGTTCAGGGCCTGATAAACAGTTTCGGAACTTCTTACATTGCTGCATATACTGCCACCAGTAAGCTGGAGGGTTTTGCCCACCTGCCTATAGAGTGTTTCTCACAGGCATTGGCCGTATTTGTGGGTCAGAATATGGGAGCGGGCAATCTGAAGAGAATAAAGCAGGCTCTCTTAAGAGTAATCATAGTGCTTTGCTCAGTATGTGTGGTAATTGCAATACTGGTATACACATTGGGACCTGAAATGATATCCATATTTGTATCGGATGAAAGTCAGGATGTCATTGAGATTGGAAGTAAGTTCCTGCAGATATGGGCACCGTTTACGGTAATATTCTCGCTGATGAACAGTTTTAACAGCGTGCTGAGAGGTGCAGGAGATTCCGTGTTTGTAATGTTGTCTTCATTCCTTGATATAGGGGGAAGAACAGCGGCAGCATATCTGTTGATACTGGTATTCCATACAGGGTATTTCGGAATCGCCTATTCAATGATGTGCGGATGGTTCATATCGCTTTTGGAAGTTGGAATAAGGTATTTTACAGGAAGATGGAAATATAAGGCAATATCGTCGGTGGCGAAAGCAGCAGAAAGTAAAGGAGACAGTTATGCTTAAAGAGTTAAGAGAAAAAGTTTACGAAGCCAACATGGAGCTTCCCAAGAGAAATCTGGTTACATTTACATGGGGGAATGTTTCGGGAATAGACAGAGAACAGGGACTGGTTGTTATTAAGCCATCAGGAGTGGAATATGATGAACTGATTCCTGAAAAGCTGGTTGTATTGGACCTGGATGGAAATATTGTTGAGGGAGATCTGAATCCTTCGTCAGATACAAAAACTCATCTGGAACTGTATAAAGCTTATGAGAGCATAGGAGGAATAGTTCATACTCACAGCCCTTATGCAGTAGGCTGGGCCCAGGCAGTGGAGGATATCCCATGCTTTGGAACGACCCATGCGGATTATTTTTATGGGGCAGTTCCGTGTACAAGACACCTGACAAAGGAAGAACTGGATGAGGACTATGAGAAAAATACGGGAAAGGTGATAATAGAAACCTTTACCGGGCGTGGAATCGACCCTGTGGCAGTACCCGGAGTCATCTGTGCCAGTCACGGACCTTTTACCTGGGGAAAGGATGCGGCAAAGGCGGTATATCATGCGGTAGTCCTCGAAGAGGTAGCCAAAATGGCGCTGTTTACTCGCCAGATAAAGGCAGATGCTGCGCCGGCCCCTGATTATCTGCAGGATAAGCATTACATGAGAAAGCATGGTCCGAATGCATATTACGGACAGAAATAAAGAGGAAAAAGAAATGGGAGTTAATCTTAAAGCAAAGCCGTTTTATCTCAGCGACAGCGAGATAGAGTGGGTAAATAAAACAAAGGCAAAATTAAGCGACGAGCAGAAGGCTGGTCAGCTGTTTTGCGTGCTGGGCACGGCTTTTCCTTTGGACGAGTTAAAGAAAATGGTCTCAAAAAAGGCTGTGGGTGCAGTGCTTTACCGCCCGGCTCCGGCAGAGGATATAAAGAAGTGGTTTTCTGAACTGGATGAGAGTGCAGCCATTCCAATCCTTAAGGCTGCCAATCTGGAAGAAGGCGGAAGCGGAGGAACTTCAGATGGCACATTCTTTGGCTGGCCCATGACTGCTGCAGCAACAGATGACGCTGAAATAGTAGAAAAGTTTGCAAAACTGACCGCCGCAGAGGGCAGGATGATCGGCGTAAACTGGACATTTTCACCGGTTTCGGATATCGATATGAACTGTCTTAATCCAATAACAAATGTCCGCTCTTATGGCAGCAGCGTAGACAGGGTTAAGAGATTTACTGAGATCTTTGCTGAAGGAATGCAGGCGGGCGGCATAGCTGCATGTGCAAAGCATTTCCCGGGAGATGGTGTGGATTTCAGGGATCACCATCTGCATCCTTCTTATAACAGCCTCTCTGCCAAAGACTGGTATGAAAGCTATGGAAGCATTTATCAGAACCTGATTGATAAGGGGCTCTTAAGCGTCATGGTGGGACACATTGTCCAGCCAAACGTGGAAATGGATATCAACCCTGAACTTAAATTTGAAGACTGTCTTCCTGCATCCCAGAGCAAAGAACTGCTGCAGGGTGTACTCCGCGAAAAATATGGCTTTAACGGCCTGATCACCACAGACGCCACTATCATGGGCGGCTTCTGCATGACCATGAAAAGGAAAGATGCCATACCTGCAGCCATTAATGCCGGCTGTGACATGCTGGTATTCAATACCGACTTTGAAGAGGACTACGGCTATATGCTCTCGGCCATCAAGGATGGCCGCATAAGCAGTGAAAGACTTGATGAGGCCATTACAAGAATACTTGCACTGAAGGCAAAGGTTGCGGTAAGAAAGCCTGTGACAGAAGAAAATAAAGAAGTGCTCTCCCATGCGAAGGAGTGGCAGAAGGAATGTGCTGACAAGTGCGTGACTTTAGTAAAGAATGTGACCGGAATCGTCCCTGTAGAGAAGGGACGATACAATAAGATCCGCCTTATCCTTCTTGGAAACATGGATGTGCTGGATGGAAATATCGAAAGCATGGCCAGAGAATTCTTTGAAAGCCGCGGATTCAAGGTAGAGACTTACGATCCATTTGCAGACGACCTTCATGGCACAGCAAACCTGGAAAAGGATACTTTGAGCCTGTATCTGGCAAACCTGGAGACCGCAAGCAACCAGACCACAGTCCGCATAAACTGGTGCGAAAAGCACGCACTGGATACTCCTCGTTATGTTTGTGAAGAGGACAGCGTGTTCATCTCGTTTGCAAATCCGTATCATCTGATGGATATCCCAAGAGTAAAGACGTATATCAATGCTTACTCAGCAAATAAAGCAATTGTTGAAGCTGCACTTGAAAAAGTGCTTGGTGAAAGCGCTTTTAAGGGAGTAAGCCCGGTGGATGCTTTCTGCGGCCTGCCGGATACAAGACTGTAACTTGCGTTAAATATATTAAAGGTGGTATCATTAACCCGCATGCAGATTTAACTGCATGTGGGTTTTCTTATAAAAATACGAGGGGTAAAAATAAATGATAATGGAAATGGAACTTGCAAACTGCAGGGATAAATGGATTTTTAATAAAGAATATAGCTGCTGGGCGCTTAATGATGTTGTTTACACAGAAAGGGCTCAGGTTCCGGAGGCTCAGAAGCTTAACATATTTGTGCCAAAGGCTTATATGAATGAAGACGGAAGTGTTAATACACAGGGAACAGACAATGGCTATACTGCTGCAACAGCTCCCGTGATCTTTGAGAATAATTCTGCAGGCTATGGGCAGATGCCAAGTGTGCCTTTGGGGGATTTCAGATGTTATGCAAAGCAGTACCTTGAACAGGGATATATTTACATAACATGCGGAAACAGGGGCTCTAATTCCGTTAATTCCCAGGGAGTATTCTGCGGGAAATCACCTGAAAACCTGGTAGACATAAAGACTGCCATCAGATTTGTAAGACATAACAGAAAAGTAATTCCCGGAGACATGGATAAGATGATCTCCGTGGGCTGGAGCGCAGGCGGTGCCATGTCTACACTTGTTGCAGTTACAGGAAACAACCCAAGATTTGATAAATACCTTGAAAAAAACGGGGCATTCATGGATGAAAGCGACAGCGTATTTGCGGCCCAGATCTATTGTCCGATAGTAGACCTGGAGCATGCAGACCTGGCATATGAGTGGATGTTTTACGTGGACCAGGAGTGTGAAGACTCTCCTGCAGGTCCGGCAGAGGTAATGACTCCGTTTAAGAGAGCATTGTCAATAAAGCTTCGTGAAAAATATGTTCAGTATTTCAATTCCCTTAACTTAAAGAGCGTGGAAAAGAAGATACCGCTCAGGTTTGAAATGGGTGGAAGAGAAGGAACAGCTTATGATTATTTTATGAATAAGCTTTCTGAATCTGCCGGGATTTACCTTGATAAACTGCAGAAGGGAACGGCACCAGAAAAATACAGCGTAGAGGACTATCTGACAGGAAATTATTCATATACAATAATGAAGATGCAGCATCCGGCGCAGCAACCGGATGCAGTTGGAGGCCCTGAACCGGAAGAAGCCCCTCATGATGGCGGTCCAAACGGAGGAGGCCCTAGGTTTAAACCTGTTCCGGTGGAAGTTCAGGGAAACGATAAGACATTGTGGCTTTCCTGGGATGGGGAGCACGCAATGGTAGGTGATCTGAATGCGTATGTACTTTCCCACCGCCGCAGAATGAAACCATGCACTTCCTTTGATGTGCTTCCAAATACAAGTGGTGAAAACAGAGTATTTGGAACCAATGAGATGCCGTTTATGCATTTTTGTAAGGAAATAGCTGAAGCTATCGAAGAACTGAAGGATCAGTTCCCAGAGGAATATGAGACTTATTATCAGTCTTATGCCGAACAAGCAGCAGACGAAGGACTGAAGGAAAGAGTATTTTTCTATAATCCATACAGTTATATCGGAACCGATGAAAAATGTGACCAGCCTGAGCATTACAGAGTAAATGTCGGCGCCCGGGATGCAGATACGTCTCTTTCCATCAGTATGGCCCTGGCCTGCAAACTGGGAGAAGTTTATAAAGATGTAAGCTACAATATCATCTGGGACAAGCCTCACTGCGAAGCGGATTATGAAGGCGATGTCATCAAATGGATAGAGTCGATAGTAAGATAAACGAGGCATTATAATGGAATGCGAAACCTGTGCATTTTACGTATATGATGACGAGTACGAGGAGTACTACTGCGACATGGACATGGACGAAGACGACTACGGCCGTGTGATGTCCGGATATTATAAAGGCTGTCCTTTTTACAGGGACGGCGATGAATACAAGGTCGTAAGGCATCAGTTGTAAATGAAAATATTATTAGTTGCCGTAAATGCAAAATACACACACATGAACCCTGCACTTTACTCCATCAAAGCTTTCGCCGGCCTGGCGGGGGCGCAGATGGAGATTGCAGAGTATACGATAAACCAGTATCCGAAGGATGTTCTGATGGACATATTTGAAAAGCATCCACAGGTTATTGGTTTTTCGTGTTATATATGGAACATGGCTTTTATAGGCAGGCTCCTGGAAGATATCGGAAAGATCATGCCCGATACGCTTATTCTGCTTGGCGGCCCGGAAGTGGCATTTAACAGAAGCGAGGTACTTGAAAAGTACCCGGCAGCAGACGGAGTATTTTTCGGGGATGGTGAAGAGGCCTGGAAGGAACTTGTGGAAAATCTCAGTAAGTACGAAAATTCTTTGTCACAAAATGTGGATTTGAAGAAAAAGGGCAGCTTGAAAAAAGATATCAAAGATATGCCGCAAATTCCGGGGCTTGAACTGCGCGGGCAGGAATCCTTGGCTAAATGCCCAGAGCTTACGGATCTGGACGATATCCCGTTTATTTTCGATGACCTTTCCCCATTCAGGAACCGTATGTTGTACTATGAGACCAGCAGAGGGTGCCCTTTTGCCTGCAGCTATTGTCTTTCCTCGATAGATAAGAAAATGCGCTTCAGGAGTCTTGAAAAAGTATATCCGGAGCTTCAGTTTTTCCTGGACGGGAAGGTACAGATAGTAAAGTTCATAGACCGGACATTTAATGCAGACAGAAACCATGCCTTAGGCATATGGAAATAACTGGCAGAGAATCACAACGTGGTAACGAGATTCCATTTTGAAATAGAAGCAGACATCTTAATCGATGGATATCTGAAATATTTAAGTA
>R11__coassemble_236_pt1 | contig 39966 bp, 29 predicted proteins | sample R11__metabat2_high_PE_009 | metagenome-assembled genome bin R11
CACCAACCCCGTCCCCCAGGTCCACTAGGCCAGATACATGCTTCTCAGCTCCTGTATCTGGTCGTCTGTTATACCAAGGCCATCCTTCAGGTAATTTTCCGGACCGCCGTATACCCGGTCCACTTCATCCATGGCCGCCTCTATGCACTCCCTTGTGGCAGACATCAATGCATGCAGGTCCCTCTTAGCCTTCATGTTCAGTTTAACTATTCCAACCAAGGTTGTAAGAATTGAATTTTTTATCTTAAGCTTCACGGTTTCATTGAGATAATCTTTTATTATATTGTCTCTTGAAACCCCCAAAGCCATCAACACAACTGCAGCGGCAATCCCTGTTCTGTCCTTGCCCTGAGTGCAGTGCCAGTAAATTGCTCCTTTTTTCTGTTCAATAAGCTTTAAGAGCAGTTCCCTGCTGGATCTGCGGGCCATCTCCTGCGTTATCATGGTCCGATACAGCCGGCTCAGGTGTCCTACCGCTCCCCCCTCCAGGCTCATTATCCTCTTAAGCTCTGCGTTCCGGTTATGTCTGTTTATTGATGGATTCTGTTCATTCGTAAGACTGGGAAGATATATATAATCCACGCCTTCCGGCACCGTATCAGGCTTTTCCACAAGTTCGGAAGGAGACCTTAGATCTACGATCAATGACAGATTCATATTTTCTTTTAATTTGTCAGCATCATCTCTGTCAACCTTATTCAGGTGTCCACCCCTGAAAAGCCTTCCCGGTACAATAATTTTTCCGTCAGCACCGGGTATGCCGCTCAAATCTCTTACATTCGCAATGTGTTTAAATTTCAAATTTTCTCTCCCCGACATTTTTGCAGCTGTACATCACACCCGGAAGCTTTTACCTCAATCCTGAATAGAGGACAGTACCAGTGCGTGAGCTTTTTTATCCCCGTTTAAAATTATTTCAACCGCATCTACAGTTTCATACACATTCCTGATAGGGTCCAAATATGTCTGCGGCCCGATGACATTATTCTTTACCGGGCATATATCGCATGGCTCATCAAGATTCATCAGACATTTATGGCACTTTTCTCCTATCTTCATTGTAGGATACATGCTCATTATCTTTGTATTGACGGAGATAATATTATAATTTTCATCTATTACGTAGCATCCGGATTGTTCAGTTTCCTTACCCTTCTCCTGCTCTCCTGCCTTATCTTCCTTCTCCATACATGCACGTATATATTTTTCGAATTCATCTTCCGGCAAAGGCTTTGAATAATAATAGCCCTGAATCCTGTCGCAATTCAGGCTTTTCAGAAGTTCAAGCTGTTCAACTGTTTCCACACCTTCCGCGACTGTCTTAAGGCCAAGAGAGTGAGCCAGTGCGACAGTTGCGCCAAGAATCCTTGCCTTCTTTGCATCCCTGTACTGCATCATAAACGACATGTCAAGCTTTACTATGTCCAAAGGCAGGCTTCCCAGGATCGTAAGGGACGAATATCCTGTTCCGAAATCGTCCAGCTCAATGCGGAATCCGGCCTTCTGGCATTCATCCAGTTTTTCCCTTAGAATATCCATATTGCTGGCAAATGCAGACTCTGTAACCTCAATATGCAGCAGATGCGGATCAAGTCCGGCTTCCTTAACAGGGTTTATTATCATGTTCAGATAATCGTTCCAGTCAAAATCCCTTCTCGACGAATTTACAGAAACAGGTACAACCTTTAAGCCTTTATCAATCCATTTTCTAAGATTTAAGCAGGTCCTCTTCCACACATAATAATCTGCATAAGTTATAAATCCGTTTTTCTCGAAAATTGAAATGAATTCACCCGGCGACATAAAGCCGAAATCCGGATGTTCCCATCTGATCAGAGCTTCCGCACCGATCAGTTTTCCGGTCTTAGTTTCATGCTTAGGCTGATAATATACCTTAAACTGATCGGTTTCATAGGCTTCCTGCATTCTCTGCTCTATCTGATACTTGCGGTCTGCGCTGCCTACAGCATTCTTATCATACCAGGCGTGTGTCTTTCCAAACTGATGCTTAATGGTTCTCAGGGCGCTCATTGCCCTGTCACATATTACAGAAATCGGAACATCCCTTTCCACATCATTATATATCCCAAGCTTTCCGTTAATGGTTATGTTAGGGTGCTTGTTGAACTGTTCCATTTTTTCAAACATGGAATCCACAAAATCATCATTAAACCCATCTTCATGGATAAACATTCCCACAAACTGGTCATTTCCATATCTTCCTACCAGGACTCCTTCTTCTGCCCCATGTTTTAAAAACTGGGCGATTTCTATGAGAATCTCATCTCCCACTTCCTCCCCATAAATCTCATTTATTGATTTAAAATCATCAAGATCAGAGATTACAAGGTCAAAGCTGACATCAGGATTTGAAGCCATCATCTGCTGCGCATAATGGTAAAATGCCTGTCTGGTATAAAGTCCTGTCAGATTATCATACTCAATGGCACTTAAAGTAGCTGAAGATCTTCTGAAACTGATTATGTTTTCAATGCGCCTTAAGAGGACCGCCCCATTATACGGTTTGCCTATTAGGTCCTTTGCACCAAGACTGAAGCATCTCTCTTCTATGTCTTCTCTTTCCGTGGCTGTAGTCACCACAACCGGTATTGACCCAACTACCGGATCCCTGCGCAGTACATCCATGAATTCAAAGCCTTCCGCGCCGGGCATTTCAATATTCAGGATTATCAGTTCTATGTCATCACACTTATCCCTGACAATTTTCAGGGCCTCCTGGCCGTTTTCGGTTTCCACCACATGGTAGCGGTCCTCAAGGATTTTTCTCAGACTGGACCTGTTGGCCATGTTTCCGTCCACGAGCATTATGGTCCGGTTATCAGCAGGAAGCGGCTTAGAACTTTGCTGGTGAACAGGCACAATGATATTATGCTCTTTGTGCATTTTCTGTTTGCACTCATACATCCGGGCATCGGCTGCTTTAAATACATCCAGATAACTCCTGTCGTTGTCCGGTTCGTACTCCTTCATGCCTATGGCAAAATCTATCCTGTCATAATCTTCGGTTCCAAAAGTATTTATTCTGTTTGAAGTTTCTGCAAGTTCGAGAAGTTCCTTTCTGTTGCTGTACTCATCACCTACAAGATAAATAAGAAATTCGTCACCACCGATCCTGAACACAGGACTATGCTTAAAAATACGGCAGATCTTCCAGCAGTTCTTCTTCAGATAGTCATCCCCTTTTTCGTGGCCATAGTTATCATTGACCATCTTGAGATGATTAATATCACATACCGCGATTGCAAAAGGAGCAGCTGTCTTTTCCTGTATTTCCCTGTCCAGTCTTATCTTCAGTTTGTCATATGCGAAAGCATTTTTGACCTTTGTCAGAGCATCTTTGTCAACGCTCTCCTCAAGGTTTCGCTGCATCAGGAATCCTTTAAGCCTGTAGCTTGTAATCCTGCAGGAAAGAATAAATGCCACCAGCCAGAAACATGCGAGGTTATACAGATCAATCTCCACCAGATCAGCCCTCTTGCTGAGGACACATGCAGCAGCGTATACCGCACATCCCACTAACAGTATTATTTCCATCCTTAGTGGCCTGTCTATGGTTATCAGCGGTATGGCAACAAGCAGTACCATAAATGTTACAGCCAGATAATCTGCATTCATTATTGTGCCGATGAAAGTTGAAAAAACAAGAAGTATAAAGTTCAGGAACTGATAAAGTACTAAAGAAATTTTAGAATCCTTCTTAATAATACCTGTATACAGCAGTATCGTGGCAACGGCAAAAATCAGCATTGTGCCGAAATACACCCACGCATTGGCCGCAACGCTGTTTACAAAAAAAGTTGATATAAAAGAGATTGAAAAATATATGGCTCCGAGAGGCGCAAATATTCTCCATGTTCTGTAGTTTGCATCATTGATCAAGGGACGGACTTCTTCATAGGCTTCCCTGCCTAATCCACCGTTTATCAATAAATCACCTATAGTTTTAAGCCATTTAGCCATAACGAATACCTCGTTGCTTTTCAAACATTCAGATTTTTTACTAAAAGCTCTGTGTACTCAGGTATTGCTTCTTGATGTTCGCACACAAATGTTGATATTGCAGTCGCTGTTTCAAGACATTTTTCCACGGAATGTCCATTCATTAAACTGACCATGAATCCTGCAGAAAAAGAATCTCCTGCTCCCACTGTTGATACTACATTGCACTTTGGCTTTGGAGAGCGTATCACATGTCCGTCCCCTGTATAAACAAATGACCCGTCACTATCCAAAGTTACAATTATAAATTTCAGGTTTGGATACTTTTCCATTACGGCTGGGCAGATTTCTTCCGGACTTCCCGCTATTTTCAATACTCCGATCTCTTCCCTGGATATTTTCAGTATGGTTGCCCTTTTAAGTGAGTCATTTATTATTTCATCACTGTAATAATCCTGACGTATGTTTATATCAAAAAAGATCTCTTTAAATGAGTTTCTTTCAAGTATTTTCTTAAGGCTTTCCCTTGAGACAGGATCTCTCTGGGCCAGGGTCCCGAAATAGAATACATCGGCAGCCAAGGGATCACCATTCCCCGCTGCACTTCCGTTTTCTGTCGGCCACAGGATATTGTCGTAGGCTGCACCACGTACAAGATCATACCGAGGTGTCCCATTATCCAGTGTAACCACAGCACACCCCGTAGGCTTATCAGGAATCTGAATATTCCCGGTGCCTATTCCCAAGGAGGCGCATTCCTTCAATGCTTCATTTCCCAGTTCATCGTCTCCCACTGCAGAAATAAAGCAGACCTCTGCGCCCATCTTTACAGCATGCGCCGCAAAATTAAACGGAGCCCCGCCTATTTTCTTTTCTCTTCCGAATACATCCCAGAGTATTTCTCCAAATACCGTAAATTTCATGATCAGATTATTTCCTGCCGGAACCAAAATCAATCGTTGTCTTTCCCCCGGGCTGGAATTCAATGATATTCAGACCGTTTTTCTTGTCTATTTCCTTATCTCTCGTCAGAGTCAGTTTTGCCTCGCTCATTCTGTTCATTGCGTATCTAAGGACATTTTTACCCTTGGCGCTGGCTCTGTAGATATAGAACGAATCAGGATCATCCTTATTCTCATAAATTCCTGATTCCACAGCCTGTTTTGCCCCGTCATAAGCCAGGTATCCTTCCAGCTGCTTTCCTGCACTGGTGAAAATGATGTAGTCAGCCTTGGCAGGAGTCATTTTCTCGCCCAGCTGCTTGTCGGCCCATTTTACAAAAAGGCTGTCTGCTGATTCAGGCTCTTTCTTTACTTCAAAAGCCCAGAACTCCACCTTGCTCTGGCTGACAGGATCAACATATTCCATGCTGCCTGTATTTTTGTCTATGTAAGTCATGCCGTTCTCGTTGAACGCAGTAAGAATGCCAAACAATTCTGTCCCGGGATCAATCTTTTCAACAGCCATTACCTTTCCGCTCGGAGCTGTCAGGTCGCTGACAGCATCAATATATCCGCCATACTCATCAGTAAACATCTTTACCTGTACGTTAAACTTCTTGAATCTCATTTTAGAAGAGTCGGCTCCGACATTTGCTGGAAATGTATTGAACAGAAGCACTGTATCATACTGCCGACTAAGGTCAGTAAAATCAGAAGCTTTAAACTCAATATTTTCAAGTCCCAGAGCCTCTTTATATGCATTTGCTTTCTCTATCAGTTCTTCTTCAAAATCAATAGCTGCAAACTGTCTGTCCTTATTCATTGATGCAATGAAACAGGCCAGCAGGCCGTCTCCGCATCCGGCTATAAGCACATCATCATTGTAATTTTCAAAATTGACCATGGCCCATACAGCCAGGCTCTGAAATTCCTTTTTCTTTGAAGGGCCCATGCCCTCAGTATCAACCTTCTCCAAAAACGTATTTACAGCGTTAGTCTGACGCTCAATCTTACCCATAAAATCCTCCGTCTATCTAAATGTGCTAAAGGCGCACAAATAATCTACTATATAATACCACTCTTTCCGCCATTTTGGGCAAAAATATAAATCCAACCTTTTACTAAAAAAGCTGACGTTTCCTCCGCCCCAGTGTCGCTAGCTCCACTGAAGTACCAGGTCGAATATGCGTCTGTCCCGCATCAGGTGGGACCAGACTGTATATGTAGCTTTGTAGAAATCGTCATGGATTGGCCAGTTGCCCTCGATAAGCGGACATTCATACGGCAGCTCGTCGTCGTTCCAGATCATTTCCAGCACGCCGTTGTCACCAATGACGGGCTTCAGCGGAAATGTCCTGCACTGAAGAGGCCTCCACTTGCGGGGGCATACCGGCGGTGTTTTACATTTAAGGAAATATACAGGCTCAGTCCAGGATTCAGGAAAATCCAGTTCCCGCGGGTCCTCTGTTTCCCACTCGAACCAGCTTTTATCCATGGAAGGCTCCAAAAAGATTTTTTCTTCACCGGGAAACAGGTAAATTCCCATTTCCTGCTCCTTACTCTGGCAGGTACAGCAGGCTGCACCGCACAGAGTTCCGCAGTCAAAAAGTTCAGCTTCCACCCTGTCCAGCAATCGGTATACGGCTTTCCAGTTTTTTACATCATCCATTAAATACATGCGTATTCCATCTTTTCATCTAAATTGTTGCCATTTTACCATATTTTCTTCATAATGATATGGTTAACTGTCTTTGTTTGCAGCAGGACTGTGACCAAATGCAGCACAGGCAACTGAAACAGATTTTTATAAAGGGAACTTTATGAGCAGACTTAGAAAAAAGAAACCTATTAAAAAAGGCTTTTGGATAGTGACTATTCTTTTCTGGATTGTCATTGTATCTTTAAACGGCGCTGCCCTTCTCATACCGGGATTCAGCGACTGGTACACGGACCACATTATGCCGCTTTGGGTGAACAGCTATGGCAGGCTGACAGGTCTTGCCGGCTTCTCTGTCGGTGAAATACTGATTGTGGCTGCTCTGATCCTCATTCTGGCAACAATTATTTTCAGCATACTGTTTTTGTTCATGTTCAGGAAGAAAGCTTACCGGCGTTTCATGGCAGGCTTTTACAAAACAGACATTGCCATCATCACCATTGTCTGCCTGATCATGACACTCAACTGTGCCATCCAGTACCACTGCAGCACAATTGATGCAAATCCGGAAAAAGAAACCCGTCAGTACACCACATCGGAACTCTATACTCTGAGAAACTACATAGTATCCAAATGCAACGAGTACAGTGAACAGATAGAGCGTGACGAAGACGGACTGGCAGTCTACTCCGGAGACCTGCAGCAGACTGCCAAAAATGCCATGCAGAATATTTCATCCATCTATCCAAGACTTTCAGGCTATTACCCCGATGTAAAACCCCTGCATTTTTCATCTCTCATGAGCCAAATGTATATGGAAGGCTATTACTTTCCATTTTCCATGGAGGCCAATACCAATTCTCTGATGTACATAACCAACTGTCCGGAATGTTACTGTCACGAACTGTCACATCTTCACGGCTACCTCTTTGAAGACGAATCTAATTTCATATCATTTCTGGCCTGCACCCAGAGCAGCGACACATTTTTCAATTATTCAGGATACATGAAAGTACTGAACTACGTATGTAACGCCTTTGCACCGTATTCAGATACTCTGAACGACGATCAGCTAAGCCAGTGGGTTACTGCCAATGATCTGGTTAACCGGGACAATATCTTCCTGACATCTGAGATGTGGGAAGACGTGGAATCTGAGGCCCTTATCTCCACCGAAACCGTGTCGGAAGCCAGCGATGCCTTTACCGATGCCACCTTGAAAATGAACGGTGTCAGCGACGGTGCCGCCAGCTACAGCCGGGTGGTCGGCCTGCTTCTGGAATATTACGACGGCATTCTGTACTAAAACCCGGCCAGCCCTGGCTATGGGCCTATCATTACTGAAAAAAACAATCAGCCGAAAGCACTTAGCGAATAGTGCAAACAAATACCCCCTCACGAGGACTGTTTGAGCCCGGTTTTATCAACGAGCATTTCAAAGAAACCGGGCGAGTTCCGCAGTGAGGGGGTTGTATTTTTGTTTGTACTATGAGGTTAGTACTTTCGAGCGTTTTTGCAGTAATGATAGGCCCATAGCCGGTGCTGGCCGGGCTTTATGTCAGAAGCTGTGGCCGCCTCCGCCGAAGCCGCCGCCTCCACCGCCTCCGGAGAAGCCACCGCCTCCTCCGCCACCTCCGCCGCCGGAGCTGCTTCTTACGATGTGGCTTGCGACAAGAATCTTGTGAACGTTGCTTACTTCAACAGAGTCAGTGCCCATGCCCTTTTCGATTTCCTGTGCATTTGCCTTTCTTGTCTTAGATACAGACGACAGTATGATATAGCAGATGGTAAGGCCTGCGATCAGTGATATCAGGATACATCCGATTATCTTCATTGGAGCCGGGACCTGGCCGCCGTCCAGTATGGTGTACATCTGGGTAAATGCATTGATGGCACAGTTTTTATAGTCCTGTGCCGAAGCATATGTATAAATATTATCAGTAATGGTATTGGCTTTCGCAGTTGAAAGGGTTGACCTGACATCCGCAGTAGAACCGATGTATACCTGACGGTTGTCCATGTCGATCAGGAACACTGTATAGGTACCATTAAACTGAGTTTTTCCGATCTGTTCGGCGTAGCTTACAGGCGTTGAAGAGTTTGAACTTGTGGTTGCAAACATGACATTACAGTACTTTGTAACGTTTTTCATGCTCTCCAGCACTTCACTTGCCTCCCCTGATTTCAGGAGACCTGCATCATCCACTATTGCCGCGCCGTAGCCTGTATCAGGGTTTGTATAGTCTGCTGCCATTACAAGCTGACTGAATACAAGTGAAAGTAAAACGGCTGTTAATATGGCTGTGATAAATCTGATTTTTTTCATCATTCGTCACCTCCTCTTTTTCCGAGCTGAGGAAGCTTTCTTAAAGTTCCCTTGTTATGAATAGAGAACATCGTCCAGTATGAAAGGGCACTGCAGATTCCCGCAATGATAACGCATACATAGAAATATATGTCTCTGACCGGATTCCAGATCAGGGCAATGATGCATACCAGCACCGCTGCGATGCACAGGATCAGAGGCAAAACATAACGATTCTTTTTCTTCTTTTCCTCTTCTGCTTCTTTCTGGCTGACTTCACTTTGCTGCTCTGCTGCTTTTGCGGCTTTATTTCCCTTAGCCGCTTTAACAAATGTTATGATCAGCAGTACGGCTCCAAATATGGCAACTGCAGTAAACATCCCTTCCTTTAAAAGCAAAGCCAGGGCGATGCCAAATACGAAACAGATGATTCCGACTACCAGGCTTCCCACCGGCATCTTAGTTTTCACCGTCGTACTTTCACCCTTCATGTTTACAAGGGCAAATATTCCGCCCACTATTGAAAGCAGCATTACACACCAGGTTGTAATCTGCGGCGTCGGTGTGATCAGAAAATAAAGTATTGCAAAGATAGGCACTGCGAAGCAGAGCATACCTATAAGCAGCCTTTTGTTATCTACTGGTATATCCGCAGCTATTTTTCCGCTCTGTCCGTTTATTACCGCGTAGCTTACCTTGTTTGCAGCCTTGTTTTTAGCGGATACAAACCATACCGGATACATTGCCCTTTTGCCTTCTGCCATAGGCTCAGGAATCTGGGCTGCGACATCTGCCGCTGCTACATCCAGCTCTTCTGCTGCCTTTTCGGCTGCCAACACTCTCATGACATTTCCTGCCTCAGCAAAGTACTGCTCCTCGTCCACGTCCCCGGCATCAGCATAAAAACCACTCATGTACGAAGCCGTAAACGGTTTCGCCTCTTTGAAATCATAAGGAGCAATGGACTGGCTCAGATCATCCGGAAAGCTTGATGCAGAGTCATATTCGATTCCGTCACCTTTCATGCAGATACCGGCGTTAATCTTGTATTCATCTACCTTTGTTCCTCCGAATGTCGGAGTGCTTTCAGTCTTTTTAACACTGACATTAGCATTCCCGAAAACGCTGTATGTCCAGTACGGCATGTAGATTCCCCGGATCTTTTCGATATCCATATGCCGCATGTATGACGGCGCAAAAAGAGATTTGTTCATCTTCTTTTTGTAAATCTCTGCTGCCTGCTCCTTAGTCACCTGGAACGGAATGATGTATTCAGGCTTCATCTCTTTTGAGACACGGCGTTCCAAAAGCACCGATGAACCGCAGTAGCTGCAAAATGTAGCTGCCGTTTCCTCGGTTGTGAACAATTCGCCTCCGCACTGTGGGCAGGTGTAGATCAGGACCTTTATATAGCCGCCTTCTTCTGTTCCCACATCTTCTGACTTTACATCAGATTCCGCCTTTTCTTCATACGCTGCCTGTTCCTCAGCCTTTATGCCGCCTTTGCTCTGCTCTTCGCTCAGTTCATCCTGTTCGAAGACACTTCCGCAGAAATCACAGACATAATTCTGCGTTTCGGGCTTAAAGTGAATGTCGGCACCGCAATTTGGACACTTTACCATGTTATATCCTCGCCTTTCATTTTTTTAGAAAGCATATATCAGTTTTCCATCAACAGTTTATGATATTCCTCTGAAGGGAGCGGTTTTGAAAAATAATATCCCTGAAGTCCATCGCAGCCAATGGACTTTAAAAACTCTGCCTGATATTTTTTCTCTACCCCCTCTGCCACAACTTTCATGCCGCTTTCCTGGGCAAACTGAATTATGTGCCTTAGAAGATTATCTGTGTTAGGTTTACCTATGAAATCAATTATTGTCTTATCTACCTTAACGGTATCAAATTTCATCCTGCCGAGACTTGCAAGTGAGGAATATCCGCTCCCGAAATCATCCATATGAAGCGCAAAGCCTTTTTCCACCAGCTCATCTGCCATCTTCTTTACCAGAGCTGAATTTACCGCCGCTGTTTCCGTTATCTCAATAGGTACCATGGAATATTCTATTCCGGCCCCATCCGCCATCGAAACATAATTTTCCGCAGCCTTGTTCTGGCACAGGCTTATCCTTGAAAGATTGACTGATACCGGTACTATTCTCAAACCGTCTTCTTCCCATTTTGCCTGACTGGCACATACAGTTTTGAACACATAGGCATCAAGCACATGAATAAACCCTGCTCTCTCGAATGCAGCTATAAAAGCTCCCGGAGGCACCAGTTTGTCGTCTTTTCTCCATCTTACCAGAGCCTCTGCTCCCATGAGTTTTAATGTCTTCGCATCATATTTCGGCTGATACCATACTTCAAATTCACCCCGGCTTATGGCTTCGGTAATGCTCTTATCCAAAGGTGCGGATCCTACATATTCCCTGAGTTCCGCATATAGAGTATTTTCTTCGGTTCTGTTGTTTTTTCTACGGTCTTTATGCAGATACATTGATGCATCTGCCTCCACTATCGTATATTTCACATCATTACCGTTTTTAAATTTTGCAGATCCAAATGACACATAGGGCAGCTGAGGAAATTTTTCCCTACGCTCTGTAAGCAGGGCACAAAATTCTTTCCCAAGCTGTTTTTCTTTTTCTTCTGTGCCTCTGTATATGACGCTGAATTCATCTCCACCGGTCCTGAAGCAGGTGCCGTATTCCCCATACACAGCACTGATGCAGCCGGCCACTTCCATTAAAGCCCTGTCACCTATCGCATGCCCGAAGTCATCGTTTATCTGCTTAAAATCATCCACATCAAAGAGGATTATGGTAACTTCGCTTTTTATCTGTTCTGTTTTTCTTATAAAGCTGCTCTGGCTCAGCATCCCAGTAAGCACATCTATCTGCTGCCAGAACTCATTATAGTATCCATAGAACATGACTATTACTATGGATATGCAGGTCCATGACAGATGAACAGACGGCAGAATGAAATTCAGTGCCATCGCTCCCATCAGGCAGCAGATTATCACTATCAGTGATGCCTTGTTCTTATTCTGGAACATGGTTATCATGCAGAATGCCTCGTAAAGCAGATATATAACTCCGACAAGAAATCCTGCTATGTATACCCAGTACAGTGAGCCTCTTTGGTAGACCATGTTCTCCGTAAAATAGAACATTCCCCTGAAAGGCAGAGACACTATTATCACAGCAGATACAATGCATTCGAATGCCACTCCGGCTTTATACAGCTTATCCGTGGATATTGATATCGCCAGGACCACAGGTACAAAACCGTTCAGGCAAAAATATGCGGCATTTATGGCATACATTACGGCAATCGGAACAGTCTGAGCACCGTCGAGAAGGTATGTGAACCACTCCAGGACAACAACACCCATGGTTATTAAAGCCCCGACTACAAAACCCAGCCGCTGCCTGAAATTAAGTATGCTGTTATTGTGAGACAGCAAAGCGACAAATAATAAAAGTATCAGATCCGCTGCCGACATAACTGTATAATATATACTCATGTTTTTAATCTTCTGCTCCCTGGGCGAACATCTCCATGGTCTGTGCAATATGATTTGAAGCTATCATAAGACAGTCTCCCACTTCTTCAGGGTTCATTCCTTCTTCTCCCCGCAGTTCTATCTCCATTGCGATTATGTATCTTTTCTGGCTGCTGATCAGATCCTCGCCTTCTTTGTTATCAGATACTATTGTTGTGTAAAGTTCTTCAAAATGATTCAGGGTATCTACAGCTGTTATCCTCGGTATAACTTCGCACACTATATTGGTATAGATCTTCATGATCCTCTTTTTCATTTCATCAGGATAAAGCCCCATGTCCCTGAACATATTGGCATACAGCACAAAATAACCCATCTGAAAACCCGCATGCACCTGGTGACCGCCTTCTCTTCTGTCTGCCATCATTTCTTCCACAGATGCCACGAACATCTGGTAAAATGCCTCGGCTGCTTCGGCCTCCATTTTTTGTTCTTCTTCGTTTAATATAACTTTATTCTCAGATTTTTTTCCGTTCGGACGCATATGTCACTCCTTAAGCAATCTGTATAATGTCTGATCGAATGAGAATTCTCTGATCAGCTCTTCCGTTTCCTTTAAAAGCTGCATTTCCCGCTCATTTCTATCTCTTCCGGCCCTGATGTTATTTTCCCTTTGGCGCCTTATGGCCCTTATCAGGAGATTTTTAGGCGTGCCCTCCATGTCGATAAATTCCAAAAGCTGGGTTCTGTAGCCGCAGGTTTCCAGCATGTTTGCCCTGATGCTGTCTGTTGCCAGGGCACAGAAACGTTCTTTCACAATGCCGTAACGGATAAGGATCCCGAAGTTATCGCTTTTTATCTGACCGTTCAGTTCATGCTGGCAGCACGGAACTGAAAATATCATCTTTGCATTCCACATTATTGCATTGTAAAGCGCATAATCTGTGGCAGTATCGCAGGCATGAAGGGTAACTACCATGTCCACATCGAAAGGTGCCCTATAGCCGTTTACGTCACCTACTTCAAACCGCAGATTTTCATATCCGTACTTTGAAGCCGCCTCATTGCATTTAGCGATCACATCTGCTTTAAGGTCCAGCCCGATAATGCGGGCCCGGAGTTTTCTGATCTCAGTCAGATAATAATATATGACAAATGTCAGATAGCTTTTTCCGCACCCGAAATCTATGACATTCAGCTTGGCATTTTCAGGGGTATGTTTTCCTATCTCATCATCAATTATCTCCAGGAAACGGTTGATCTGGCGGTACTTATCGTACATGCTTTTTACAACTTTTCCGTCTTTTGTAAAAATACCCATATCGATAAGCGGTGCAATAGGACTTCCCTCTTCAAGAATATATCTTTTCTTTCTGTTATGAGATGTCTGCTCATGTCCGCTGCCGTCATTTCCGGATGTAACCTGCTTTGCATCCGCAGCCTGATTCTTTTTAAATTTATAAGCCCAGATGCCTTTTTTCGATATCAGAACAATGTGCTCGCCGTCTTTGGAAAAGCCGTTAATCTGCCTGAAATATCCTTCAGTCAATTCCACAAGCCTTAATGGCGCATCAGCCTCACTGATATTTTCATGAAAGACCTGCTTATCCGTATAACAGGCAATCTGCCACATACCGGCCTTTGGCTCTGCAATTATTTTCTTGTATTCCTGGCTTTTCTTAAGCGGATCACTTATTATCACCCTTGTCGTATCAGGTGTGATAATTGACTCCATGCAAAGAAAAGGATCTGTCTGTTTGGCCATTTTTAGTCTTTCCGCCGCATAATAAACTCAGCGATACTTATCTTTTATCAAGCAAACATGTTCTTAAGATTCAGGCCTGCTTTTTTCAGTTCGTTCTTGCTGTACTGGTTTGTTTCATCTGCCAGTACCAGTTCGATGGCGTCCCTGACAGTACAGTCGTTCTGTATCATCTGTTCCACCAGCATTGCCTCTGCCGAATTTGCATGGTTCTTTTCTGTGATCAAGTAATCCTCATCCAGTTCTATGAGAAGCACAAATTCGCCCTTGTCATAATTTCCTTTGGCCAGCAGATGTCCTTCCACCTCTTCCGGAGTGCCTCTGAAACACATTTCATGTACCTTCGTCAGGTCATTTGCCAGACACATCTGGCATTTTACGCCTTCATTCATAAAGAACCGGACTGCATCCATTATCCTCTTTGGTGACTCATAAAATGCATATGTGCGGACCTCATGATTTCTCCGGATGGCCGCTATCAGTTTTCTTCTGTCAGCATTTTCCCTTGGAAAGAATCCAAAAAATTCAAACCGGCTCAGGTCAAATCCGGAAATTGAAAGGGCGGTCACTGCTGCACAGCATCCCGGCACACCTATTACCTGTATTCCCTCTTCGATAGCTGCCTTTATCAGTTCATTTCCAGGGTCGGATATGCACGGGGTCCCCGCATCGCTTATAACAGCTACATCCTTGCCATCCAGCATTTCCCTGATAAAATAATTTGCCTTTCCGTGTTCGTTGAACTTGTGATTTGAAACAAGTTTATTGTGAATTCCAAGCAGATTCAAAAGCACCATGGACCTTCTTGTATCCTCACATGCAATGATATCCACCTCACTTAAGATTCTGCTGCCTCTCGGCGACATATCTTTGGAATTGCCTATCGGTGTGGCAACAATATATAATTTTCCTGTGTTTTCCGTATTTTCCATGCTTTCTATTTTTTCCTTAATACCCTGTAAGCTGCTGCCCTGGCCTTATCAGGCTGCCTTGTCATGGCGAATGTCAATAACAGGCTTTTCCTGTATTCCCTGTCGTTTAAAAATCCCCATTCCTTTTGCAGGCGCCTGAGATTTTTGTATCTTTCAAAATATTCCCTGCCGCCTCTCTTGGCCGCAAAGGATGTGCCTATCCTGGCATTTACCAGTATCATGTCCATGTTTGCTATTTTTTGCCCACGGGACATCATGCGGCTCCACAGGTGATAATCTTCAAGCAGCGGAAAATGCTGATAATTTCCGGCATCCAGAACCGCATCCTTTCTGAACATTACAGTCATGTGGTTGAGAGGATTTCTGACTTTTGCATATTTCCTGACTTCATCACACTCATGAGGCATATGCTTTACGCGGATAATCTCACCCTCGTTTTCAAATTCCGCAATTTCTCCTCCGCAAGCAGAAATCTCCGGTTGATCCAGCATAAACCGTTCCTGTTTTTCCAGCCGCTCCGGAACCGCAATATCATCTGTATCCATTCTGGCGATCAGTTCACCGCTGCAGTTCTTAACTCCCTCCCGGAGTGCCAGCCCCAGTTGTCTGTTCTCAGCAAGTCTTACAACCTTCAGGGATGCAAATTTCCTCCCGCAGTCCTCAACCGCCCTGTCCAGTTCTTCCGTCAGCGGGCCGTCACATACCAATACGACTTCATCCGGTATGCGGCTCTGCTCGTCCGTAATACTGGCAAAAGCCTTAAGAAACCAGGCGGGATCTTCATTTTTATAAATACTCATAAGTACTGAAATCATGGTCTATAGTTCCTGCCTGTTTTTCAGTTTTTTACCCAGCGTTTTTTAAATGATCTGTAAAGTTTCGAATTGAACAGTCTTCCGTAAAGGGCCGTTGCTCCGGGCACTCTGTTCAGCCTGCACATCATTTTATATTTGCCTTCACAGGCCCCGAAGATGTCCGGCTCGTTTTTCTGAAGATAATATCTGAATGCCGCAGCCTTTTCCCTGCCGCCTTTTTTGTCCTTGCCCTTTACCAGTACAGTGGCGTAATAGCTTACGGCCACATTGCTTATTCTCCAGCTGACAAACTCTTCCTGAGCCGCGCTCAGCACTGCCCGTTTATGACAGTTTATCATTTTTTCAAGAACGGCTCTCAGATGGCTTTCTCTTTTTCCCTGATTTTCAAACGTAACGCTCTGGTTCTGACTTCCAATCTGATATTCGTAAAAGAAATACGGCAGAAGAAGTACTGTCTTTCCGTACATAAAAGGAAGAATGGCGTATTCCTGGTCTTCGAAGAATATCTTTTCGCTCATTCTGAGGCCGGTATCTTTAAGGAACTGCGTGTTATACATCAGTCCATGGAACATCTGGGCGCAGAGATACTGCTCCTTATGCTTTACAAAATCAGCCATGGAAACTTCTGTCGGTTCAGATACATCTCCCATTTCATAAGCCAGTGTGACTCCCGACGCTATATTGACTGTATGAAACTTGGTAGTTACTATGTCGGCATTTGTCTTTTCAAGTGCATCCAACACCGGACGGAGATTTTCTGTAATGATCCAGTCATCAGAGTCAATTACTTTTATGTATCTGCCGGACGCATTGTCCATTCCGGCATTTATGCCGGAGCCATGCCCCCCGTTTTCCTTGTCAATTACTTTTATGTTGTCCGGGTATTTTTCTGCCCAACTATTCGCTACCTCCAACGTGCTGTCCGTGGAGCCGTCATTTATAATAATGACCTCCAGTCTCGGGTCCATGCTCCAGTCCTCATACGTATATGATTCGAGTCCTATATGTAAAAATTCTGCCGAATTATATGACGGTACGGCAATTGTTAACTGCTTCATGTTACTTTGCGCCTTCACGCTTTAAAACAACCTTTATGGTCCTGAATATGATCTTCACGTCAAGCCACAGGTTCCAATTTCTTATGTATTCATTATCCAGACGGACAATTTCTTCAAAGTCCGTGATGGAGTTTCTTCCGCTGACCTGCCACATTCCGGTAATTCCCGGTTTGAATGACAGTCTGCTCTTATGATGAGCCTCATACTGGCTGAATTCATCCACTGTAGGAGGTCTGGTTCCTACCAAACTCATGTCACCTTTAAACACATTCCAGAACTGTGGAAATTCATCCAGCGACCAGTTTCTTATTTTGTGTCCGATGCCCGGAAGTATGCGCGGATCGTCATCCATCTTGAACATCAGTCCCTGCATCTCATTTTGGGCCATAAGTTCTTTTTTCCGTTCCTCGGCATCCATATACATGGACCTGAATTTATAGATGTAGAATATACGTCCGTTCTTTCCGACCCGTTTCTGTTTGAAAAATACCGGTCCGGGGTCAACGCGTTTGATCTGAGGCGCAATAAAAACATACAATATGCCGGTCAGGATCAATCCTGCAAAACCGCCCAATATATCCAATATCCGCTTGATATTCAGCTGAAGGCCCGATGCCACATTATTGGAGTAGGTGAGGACTGCCCTGCCTGCCACCTTACCTGTCATGGCATTAGGCAGATCCCGGCTGTTGTCTTCCAGCGAAATGTGAACAACCACTCCCGCCTCTATCAGATAGGCTGCCAGTTCAAGCCTTGCATTTTCATCATCTATTGCCAGCAGCACCTCGTCCACAACATTTGTCAGCACATACTGTCTGAACTCATCATATGGGCACAGCACCTTTTTCCCAAGGATTTTCTCCTTCTGCTGCCCCTCTTCCCAGTCCTTAATTACAATTCCGCTTAAGTAAAAATCATTAAATTTCTGTTTTTTTATTGATTTCAGGCATCCTTCCACATGAGAATTTTCAGCAACAATTATCATCTGAGATCTCTTCGGATTATTGTTATACTGTTCTCTCAGTACACCCTTATATATGCACCTTCCGGCCCATATGAGCACGAACGCACAAACGGCTATATAACCGAACATCAACCTCGGCAGGACTTCCGATTGCTTTGTAACGTACAGATACAGCAAAAATACCCCCAGACTCAATACAACCTGTACCGCGCTGGACACCATCTCTATCCATTTATTTCTGTAGAGTATGTTTTTATAGCCTCTGGTAAATACTGCAACCAGCAGGTATATGACCATAAGGATCAGGCCAAACCTGAGCGGTGCATCCCCAAGATATTCCACCGTTTTAAATCCGAATCTGATCACATAACCGATAACATATGAAATTGCAAACAGGACAAGATCCAGAACATAAAAATCCAGATGTTTTCCATATGATGCTGCTTTTCTATACATGACATCACCCGCTGTGCTTTGCCCTTCGCGAGGCTTCAAACGCACACTACCCCAATTTATAAATATACATAGTGGATTATACCATTAAGCCTAATGTTTCTCAAGCCGTAGGACAAGCCGAAGAATCAACGTGTGCAAAACCGTAAATCCTGCAATTGAAAGAATTATGGCGAGCCACATCTGCCCGGTAAGGGAAGCTATCGAAAACATGCCCGGAAGTACAAGAACAGCCCCCGCAGCAATTATGACAATCAGCGCCAGAAGGCCCCATTTCCACCGGTTCATTTTGCCGGAAATATTGAAAACCACCACAAAGCCCGCCAATATTGCGGTAAAAGTAGCCGCAGTCTGTATCTGCTCAGTCGACCCCAAAAGGGCAAACTTTGTCACAAGTACAGCAGTCAATATGGCAATAACTGTCAGTACACCGCTTGGTATTGCCATTAAAAATACATTTTTCAGAAAATTCTTTCTTATGCGGTTTGCATTAGGCTCCAATGCCAGGAAGAATGATGGTATGCCTATTGTCACGGCTCCTATAAGCGTTACCTGTATTGACTGGAACGGATATGCAAATGTAATAAATATGAAGGCTATGGTCAGTATGAAGGCGTAGGTTGTCTTTGTAAGATAAAGCCCCGCTGAACGCTGAAGGTTGTTAATAGTCTTGCGGCCTTCTGCCAGTACTATCGGAAGGGCAGAAAAATCCGACTCAAGAAGCACCAGGCTCGCCACATTTCTTGCCGCATCGGAACCCGATTGCATGGCAACCGAACAATCTGCCTCCTTCAGTGCCAGTACATCATTTGCTCCGTCCCCCACCATGGCAACCGTGTGCCCGTGAGCCTTAAGCGCCTTTACTATGTCCAGCTTCTGATATGGGGTGACTCTTCCGAATATTGTATATTTCTCTACTGCTTCCTCAATCTCCTGATAAGAGGAAAGTGTTGTCGCATCTATGTATTTTTCAGCGCCTGAAAGCCCCGCTTCCCCGGCCACATTTGACACTGTTACCGGATTATCCCCCGATATGACCTTCACAGTCACATCTTCGCTTCTGAAATAATCCAAAGTAGCTTTGGCATTTTCCCTGACTTTATCCGATATGATGATCAGCGCCAGAAGTTCTATCTTTTCCGGCAAACTCCTCTTTGCAGGCTGCGCAGCAGAGCGTGCAAATGCCACAACCCTCTTCGACCGGGCCTCAGCCTCTTCTATCAGCAGCTTATATTCTGACAGATCCTGTGCTATCAGTTCCGGAGCTCCCAGTATAAGCGACGTACCGTCCTTGACTTTAAGAAGACTCCACTTCAGTTCTGATGAAAACGGGATCTGCAATTCCATGTCTGCCTCATCCCTGTCATCCTTAGTCATTTCAAGGTAATTCCTTATGGCTTCGATGGTTGTATTTTCATCTGACATTGACGATGCAAATGTCCTTAGCTTTTCCAAAAGCTCCCGGGATACATTTCCATTTTTCTCTGCACCAATCTCAATTATGTCCTCTACCACAAGGGCGCCCTCTGTAATAGTTCCGGTCTTGTCAAGGCACATAATGTCTACCCTGGCCAGATTTTCCACACAATAAAGGTCCTGGGCCAAAGTCTTATGAACAGAAAGTCTTATGACACTGACTGTCATTACCAGGCTGACCAGCAATACCAGTCCTCCCGGTATCATGGCTGAAATTGAGGCAACTGTTGCTATCATGGCCTCGGAAAAGCCCTGCTCTAGCAGGAAGAAATTTTTCCATATCATGAGACCTGCAAGCGGTATCAGCGCAATTGCAACTATCTTTACCACTGACTTAACGGAACTCAGGATCACAGAATTGCTTTTCTTTACATATTTTGCTCCGACGGTGATCCTGTTTACATAGTTTTCTTCTCCTATATGCTCGCATTCTGCCATGACAGTTCCGGATATGACATAACTTCCGGACAGCAGCTTGTCGCCTGCTTTTTTCAGGATTGGCTCACTTTCGCCTGTTATCAGGCTTTCGTTTACCTGGCATTCACCCTTAAGGATGCAGCAGTCCACGCATATCTGATTTCCGCTTTTAAGCTGCATTATCTCGCCGAGGAGTATGTCTTTTGAAAGCACCTCTGTGATCTTTCCATCTCTTAATACATAAGCCTTAGGTGCGGTGATCAATGACAGCTTTTCAATTGTCTTCTTTGCCCTTATTTCCTGTATTACACCTATGGCAAAATTCCAAAGGACGCCCCCAAAAAACAGAGCATTCTTAGGAGAGCCTGCGATCAACACACAGACCAGAAGTATGACATTTACCAGATTAAACAAAGAAAACAGATTGCCGCACACTATCTGTTTATAAGACCTTGTCTTCACATTAAGATCTTTGTTATCAAGTCCGGCTTTCAGTTTTTCCTCCACTTCCTTTGAAGTAAGACCGGTATTCAGTTTTCTTTCAAGCGTTTCATCCATCAATATTCAAAACAGGGGCTGCCTATACCCGGCAGCCCCATATTTAATCTTTTTCACCTATTATTTTGCAACAATATTTACAATTCTTCCCGGAACATAGATTTCCTTGACAATGTTTCCGCTAAGTTTTGCACCCAAAGCCTCCTTAGCTGCAGCGATGGCACTGTCCTTATCAGAGTCTGCCGCAATCCTGATGGTAGCCTTAAGCTTTCCGTTAATCTGAACACCGATCTCTATCTCGTCATCCTTTGTCAGTGCTTCGTCATATGTTGGCCAACTCTGGTGGAATACACTGTCTGTGCCGCCCAGTTCCTGCCAAAGTTCTTCACCGATATGAGGTGCGAAAGGCGAGATCATGACTACCATGGCCTTCAGTGTATCGATATCCACTCCGCCTGCCTGTGTCATCTGTACAAACTTATTATTGTATTCCATAAATGCACTGACAACTGTATTCAGGGAGAACTGCTCAAAACGTGTTGTAACATCCTTTACCATGCGGTTTCTCAGCTTTATCAGCTCCGGTGTCTCAGCAGCATTCTTATCTTTATTGGTCATCACCATGTTGTAGAAACGTCCGATAAACTTGTAAACGCCCTCGATTCCGGCTGCATCCCAGATGGAATCCAGTTCAGGTGGTCCTATGAACAGCTCATACAGACGCAGTGAATCACATCCGTAGGTTTCTACCATGTCATCAGGCGAGACAATATTTCCGAGAGACTTGCTCATCTTGGTTGCCTTGCCTGTCTCTCTGTCTTTTCCGCAGACCATGCCCTGGTTGAACAGCTTCTTGAACGGCTCATCAAAGTCCACAACTCCGATGTCATTCAGGAACTTTGTGTAGAATCTTGAATACAACAGGTGAAGAACTGCATGTTCAACGCCGCCGATATACATGTCTACAGGCAGGTACTTATCAGCCTTTTCCCGGTTAACAAGTTCCTCTTTGTTATGAGGATCAACGTAACGCAGGAAGTACCATGAAGAGCCTGCCCACTGAGGCATTGTATTTGTTTCTCTCTTTGCAGGAGCTCCACAGCATGGGCATGTAGTGTTAACCCACTCGTCAATGGCTGCAAGAGGGCTCTCTCCTGTACCTGTAGGCTCATATTTTTCCACATCCGGAAGTGTCAGAGGCAGCTGGTCTTCAGGAACCGGTACATTTCCGCACTTAGGACAGTGAACAATAGGAATAGGTTCGCCCCAGTATCTCTGACGGGAGAATACCCAGTCACGAAGCTTGTAGTTTACTTTCTTTGCTCCGATGCCCTTGGCTTCAATCTCGGCAGGAGCACTGAGCTTTAGCTCAGAACTTTCTCTTCCGTTCCATTCTCCCGAATTGATCATTATGCCTGAAGCTGTTGTATATGCAGCCTCAGAAATATCCACGTCCTTTCCGTCCGGTGAAATTACCGGAATGATAGGAAGATTGAATTTCTTTGCAAATGCATAGTCTCTGTCATCATGGGCAGGTACGCACATGATGGCACCTGTACCGTAATCTGCCAGAACATAATCAGACAGCCATACAGGAACCTTTTCCCCGTTGATAGGGTTAATGCAGTAGCTTCCTGTAAACACGCCGGTCTTGTCCTTATCGGCCATACGGTCAACGTTGCTCTTCATGCTGGCTTCGTAGATATACTTTTCAACAGCCTCTCTTGTCTCGTCTGTTGCAAGGCTCTTTGCCAGGGCATGTTCAGGTGCAAGTACCATGAATGTTGCACCGTAAAGTGTATCAGGTCTTGTGGTGTAGACCGTGATTTTCTCATCAGAACCCTCAAGCTTGAAATCTACCTCGGCACCGTAAGAACGTCCGATCCACTCTGTCTGCATCTTCTTAACCTTCTCAGGCCAGTCCAGTTTATCCAGGTCGTCCAGGAGTCTGTCTGCATAGGCTGTGATCTTCAGCATCCACTGACGCAGGTTCTTCTTGGTAACTTCGCTGTGACAGCGCTCACACTTACCGTCTACAACTTCTTCGTTTGCCAGACCTGTCTTACATGAAGGGCACCAGTTGATAGGCATTTCCTTCTCATATGCGAGGCCTTTCTTAAACATCTGAACAAAAATCCACTGTGTCCACTTATAGAATTCAGGATCTGTGGTATTTACTTCCCTGTCCCAATCGTAGATTGCAGCAATCTGGTTGATCTGGCGCTTAATGTTCTTTACATTTTCAGCTGTTGAGATGCTTGGATGAATGCCGTTCTTGATTGCATAGTTTTCTGCAGGAAGACCGAATGCATCCCATCCCATCGGATGGATCAGGTAATAATTCTGCATCATCTTGTAACGGCTCCATGCATCAGAGATAACGTAGCCTCTCCAATGGCCTACATGAAGTCCGTTTCCTGATGGATATGGAAACATATCGAGACAGTAATACTTTTCTTTCTTTCCGTCATCCACATTGATAGGATTTTCGGCCCAGTTTTTGGTCCATTTCTTTTCTATTTCCTTGTGATTGTAAATTGGTTTCATTTATTCCTCCCAAAGGTTAACCCTAAGTTTTTTAAGCTGTAACTTTTTGATTGTATCACACCTGTTTTTTTAATTCAATCGTGCCTGTTATCTGTCAGCATCGTTCGTTATGAACATCGCATCTCCGAAAGAGAAAAATCTGTACTTTTCAGCAATGGCCTTTTCGTAAGCAGCCAACATTATCTCCCTTGAAGACAGTGCCGAAACAAGCATCAGAAGTGTTGACTCCGGCAGATGAAAGTTTGTGATCAGACAGTCTGTGACTTTAAATTTATACCCGGGATAGATAAATATGTCCGTCCAGCCAGATGCAGCCTTCATTGTACCGTCTTCTTCTGCCACCGACTCCAGCGTTCTGGTGGATGTGGTTCCCACACAGATGATCCTATGGCCTTCACTTCTTGCCTTATTTATGGTATCTGCTGCCTCCTGGGTGACCACATAAAACTCGCTGTGCATGTGATGATCCAGGACGTTTTCTTCCTTTACAGGCCTGAAGGTTCCCAGCCCTACATGCAGCGTTACTCTGGCTATTTTTACTCCCTTTTCTTCTATCTTTGAGAGAAGCTCTTTTGTAAAGTGCAGACCGGCTGTAGGTGCCGCGGCACTTCCGTCGTGTTCCGCATAAACTGTCTGATACCGGTTTTTATCCTTCAGCTCATGGGTGATGTACGGCGGCAGGGGCATCTGGCCCAATTGGTCGAGAATCTCCTCAAATATGCCGTCATAGTGAAACTGTATCAGACGGTTTCCGTCTTCCAGCACGTCTGTTATCTCACCTGTCATCAGTCCGCCAAAATCAAAAGAGTGGCCTGTACGCGCCTTCTTGCCGGGTTTTACTATGCATTCCCATACACTGTCGCTCTTTCTGGTAAGAAGAAGTATCTCCACGCTGGCTCCGGTATCCGTACGGATTCCGAAAAGTCTTGCTGGAATAACCTTTGTATCATTAATGACCAGACAGTCCCCAGGATCCAGATAGTTTATTATATTTTTAAATGTTTCATGTCTGACCTTGCCGTCTGCCTTATCCACAACCATCAGCCTGGATGAGGATCTGTCATCAAGAGGGTCCTGGGCTATAAGTTCCTTAGGCAGGTCATAATAAAAATCTTTTAACAGCATTTCCATCTTACTTTCTGTCAAGTATTTCCATAAACCTGACTGTATTTTCATACGGAGCCTTGAATACAGCGCTGCCTGCAACTATTACATTTACGCCTGCATCAAGCACTCTCTCCACATTATCCAGCTTTATTCCTCCATCGATTTCCAGATCAATAGGGAGGCCGCTTTCATCTATCATCTTTCTGAGTGACATGGCTCTTTCAATGGAAGGCTCCATAAATTTCTGCCCACCGAATCCCGGCTCCACGCTCATCAGCAATATCATGTCGCACAGGTCCAGATATTCCTTTACCACATTTACGTCCGTACCCGGTTTAACCGAAAGTCCGGTCCTCATGCCCAGATTCCTGATGCCCTGAAGAGTGGCTCTCACATCCGAGCATGCTTCATAGTGAACCGTCAGAATGTCTGCACCTGACTCCTTGAACTCTTTCAGGTATCTTATCGGTTCCTCTATCATCAGATGTACATCAAAAACAATATCCACTGCACTTCTTATTGATGTGATCACAGGCATTCCAAATGAAATGCTCGGAACAAACATGCCGTCCATTACATCCACGTGCACGTATTTTGCTCCGCCCCTTACTATATCGTCCAGTTCCTTCTGCATGTTCTTAAAATCCGCAGAAAGAATTGATGGTGCTAAAATGTTCATTAACTTATCCCTTCCGGGCAAATCCCCTTGCCGCTGACGCCAAACAATGGGACAGCCCCGCTGCCCCATTGTGATGTAAATATTCCAGGTCAATACTTGGTCTTTATTTCTCCAAAAATTGCTTTATAGCTGTTATATCTCGATACGCTTATCTTTCCCTGTTCAACAGCATCCCTGACTGCACAGTCCCGTTCCTTAATGTGCTTGCAGTCTTTGAATGGACACTTGTCCCTGTATGGAGCAAACTCCGGAAATGCATCCTGCAGAGTTTCCTTCGTATAATCATCCTCATTTACAAGAAGTGATGTGAAGCCCGGCGTGTCAATAATATGATAACTGCTTCCAAGATCAAAGAGCTCATTATGTCTTGTTGTCTGCTTGCCCCGGCCAACCTTGGAGCTTATGGCACCGACTGTAGCTACCTGGCCCTCTTCAGTATCTTTCTTGCCTGATATCACATTGATCAGTGTGGATTTTCCTACTCCCGAAGGGCCTGCCATTACAGTAACCTTGCCCCGCAGCTGCAGCTTCAGTTTCATGATGCCGTCCGTTTTATCCCCGCCGGCAGTTACAAAGAACACCTTACATCCGGAATCTTTATAAGCTTTCTTAAGATCCTTTATGTCATCGCCCTTTGCAAGATCTCTTTTGTTGAAAACAATGATTGTCGGAATGTTCTGTTTCTTCATCAATGCAAGAAATCTGTCCAATATGCTTAAGTTAGGATTTGGAGTTCTTACGGCAAAAACAACCATGGCCTGATCCACATTTGCAACAGCCGGCCTGATCAGTGAATTTTTGCGTTCCTTGATCTCGTTTACAACTCCCACCTTTTCCTTGGCGTCCGTTACCTGAAACACGCAGTTATCTCCGACGAGAGGAGTTATGTTTTCGTTTTTAAATGCGCCTTTCGCCCGGCATTCATAGACATTGCCCGTGGCGGTCTTCACATAATAAAAACCTGATAAAGCTTTAACTATCTTACCTTCCATATTTCACCTGTAAATTAATTTTCCTCACCGGAATCACCGTCATCGCCTGTGTCTCCCGTTCCGATTCCCAGCACGATGTTTGTACCGATTTCCACGTCATCGCCAGGCACCAGGCTCTGGGTGGCGACAATGCCCTCTGCCTCACCAGGAAGCTCTGTCGTTGAAACAACCAGTCCCGCTTCCTCGCACATGTCTATTGCTACATCACCGGTGAATCCAACGCAGTTAGGTACTGTAACCCAGGTCTCCTCCGGTTCAGTTACAGGCTCAGTCTCAGGTGGTTCAGTAGGTTCAGGTCCGTTGCTTATGACAAGGTATACCTTGCTTCCAACCTCGGCCTCCGTACCGCCAACAGGTTCCTGCCTGATGACTATTCCTTCCTCTACTGTATCTGAATATTCATAGGAGATTACCGGTATGAATCCACGGTTTTCAAGTGCTGTGACAGACCTTTCCTCGCCAACCTCAGTGCAATCATTTACAATGGCAGTTTCTATGGTTTTTCCGGCACTTATAACCAGTTCAACCGTGCTTCCCTCAGAAACTTCGGTTCCGGCCTTTGGACTGGTTGAAATAACACAGCCCTCATCTACTGTATCAGAGTTTTCTGTTGTTGTCGTATATTTGAGACCTGCAGCCGTCAGTGTATTTATTGCTACAGTTTCGCTCTTACCTGTCAGATCTGCCAGCTTCACAGTCTTCTTTCCGGAGCTTACGGTAAGTGTGATGGATGTACCCTCGTCGACTTCCGTTCCGGCTGCCACAGACTGTTTTATAACCTGATTAACCGTCTCGCTACTGTTTTCAGTCACAACCGTGTACTTAAGCTTAAGGTTGTCCAGAGCCTTTTGGGCATCGGTCAGTGTCTTTCCTGTAAGTGTCGGAACAGTAACCTTTGCTGCAGATGTCTGCTCTGTTGTGGTTTCGGCAGTGGTCTGATTTGACTTACCGGAGCAGCTGCTGCCGGAACATGTTCCAAAGAAATTGGTTGCAAATATTACAGCCAGCACGGCAACAATTATCACACCGGCCACAATTCCGCATATGGTCAGTATCTTGTCGAAGCGTCTGCCCGACTTATCTGTGTCCTCATATTCGTAATCGTCATCTTCATCGTCATCTTTGTCCACAACATACTTCTTGCCCGTTTTGCTGTTGCGGCCCTCGGCCAGATCATTATTTCTGCCCTCTCTTTTAAGCATTTCGGCATCCTTCTTGCTCATGATAACAGTAGCTCCATCGTCTTCTTCTTCCTCGAGCACAACAAAATCATCATTAGGATTTATCAGGGATGTCTTAAGATCTGCCAGAAGTGATGACGCTTTCTGGTATCTCTTTTCCACCCGTTTCTGGGTACACTTTTCGACTATCTTAACAACGCTCGAAGGCACGTCACTTACCTGTGAGCTTACCAGCGGTACTGTCTCCTGAATGTGCTTCAGTGCCACTGTTACAGGAGAATCTCCGTCATAAGGGAGCTTGCCTGTCAGCATTTCGTAAAACATGATACCAAAGGAATAAATATCACTTCTGGTATCAACCACATCTCCCCTTGCCTGTTCAGGCGAAATATACTGAGCCGAACCCAGCACATCCGATGAAATGGTATTAGCCGTAGTCGTTCTGGCAATACCGAAATCCGTTACCTTTATCTTGCCGTCCCTTGATATGAGTACATTCTGAGGCTTAATGTCTCTGTGGACAATTCCGGCATTGTGAGCTGCTTCCATGCCCTGTACCACCTGGATTGCTATGCTTGTAGCTTCCTTCACAGGCAGTTTTCCGTTAACGCCGACATACTTTTTAAGCGTTATTCCGTCGACATACTCCATTACAATGTAATAAGTGCCTTCAGTCTCGTTAACATCGTATACATTAACTACATTCGGATGCAGAAGGGCTGCAGCCGACTGAGCTTCAACTTTAAAATTCTTGACAAAACCTTTATCCTCGCAAAATTCTGGCTTAAGAAACTTTATGGCAACATATCTGTTAAGCTTGTGACATCTTGCTTTATACACCTCGCTCATGCCGCCGGTTCCGATTTTTTCAAGGATTTCGTATCTGTCTTCTATGATCATTCCTGTCCGGATCATTTAAAAAACCTTTCTACTGTGCGATTAAAACTGCTGCTATGTTATCCTTGCCTCCGGCTTCATTTGCCAGATCTACGAGCTTTTCAGCCTTTGCCCTTAAGGATCCTCTTGCGTTTATTACTGCGTGAATGGTCCTTTCGCTGAGCATGTTGTAAAGTCCGTCGGTACAAAGAAGGATCACCTCACCCTTTTCCAGCTCAACCTGGAAATAATCCGGTTCAACAGTTTCCTCAGCTCCTATTGCTCTTGTGATCACATTGTTCTTGTTATGGAAGCGGGCTTCTTCCTTTGTGATCTTGCCCCTTCTCATCAGTTCGCCAACATATGAGTGGTCCCATGTTATCTGAGTCATCTCATCGCCTACGATATAAGCCCTTGAATCTCCGACATTTGCCACATAAACAACACCGTCCATTACTGTAGCAGCGACAAGAGTTGTGGCCATGCCCTGATATTCCGGTTCCTGACCCTCGTCAAACACTAGCTCATTTACCTGAGTGATTGCTTCCTTGAATATAGCCAATGGATTTTCCAACTCGGAATTCTCGCAAAGATCGAAAAAGTTTTCGGCTGCTGTAGATGAAGCATATTCGCCGGCATTGCGGCCTCCGAGTCCATCACATACAACATAGAGATTGTCGAGGTTTCCGATCGGATCATCGCATTCAAGGGAATAGTCCTGATTATACTTACGTACATTTCCTATGTCTGTAATTCCGTATGACTTCATAAATTTCCTCCGTGTGTTTCTTTGCGTCTCAGCTGGCCGCATGCACCGTCAATATCACGGCCCATTTCTCTGCGGCGTGTAGCAGAAACTCCTGCCTTTTCCAGGATTTCCTGGAACATTCTGATATCCTTTTCCTTGGCAGCGCCGTAATTATTCTCGGGTGTGGGATTTACGGGTATCAGATTTACATGGGCATTTTTGCCTTTAAGAGCGGCTGCCAGTTCCCTGGCATGCTCCGGCTTATCATTAACGCCATCTATAAGACAATATTCAAATGTGACCCTCCGGCCTGTCTCTTCAAAATACTGATCACAGGCACCAAGGACCTCATCCATTGAATACTTATTGGCAACCGGCATTATCCTTCGTCTGATGTCGTCGTTAGGTGCATGCAGCGAAAGCGCCAGAGTTACTTTAAGCGATTCCTGACTCAACTTTTTAATTGCGGGCACAAGCCCACACGTTGATATTGTAATATTTCTTTGACTTATGTGCAAGGTTTTTTCATCCGACAGTATCCTGACAAACGAGCAGACATTATTGTAGTTTGCCATGGGCTCACCCATGCCCATGATCACTACATTGGACACCCGCTCCCCAATGTCCTTCTGTATCTCATAGACTTGTCCGAGTATCTCTGACGTGTTCAGATTTCTTATGCAGCCATCAAGAGTGGACGCGCAGAACGAACAGCCCATGGCGCAGCCCACCTGGGATGACACGCATACACTGTTGCCGTGCTTATATCTCATCATGACGCTTTCTATCAGACAGCCGTCCTCCAGTTCAAACAGATATTTCTTTGTTCCGTCAATCTTGGAAGTCTGCACCCGACGTGTCACAAGCGGACAAAGCGTACACTGTTCATTCAGTCTTTCCTTAAGCGCCTTCGGTATGTTTGTCATCTCTTCAAAAGACGACACGCACTTCTGGTGCATCCAGCAGTAAAGCTGGTCCGCCCTGAATTTGGGCTGTCCGATGCTTACCATCCATTCCTTCAGCTGCTCATATTCAAATGATCTTATATCAATCTTTTCCATGTTTCTTTTCTTTCATTTTCCAGCTCCCGCCCCCTGCTATAAGTACAGAATGGTTTCGCAATTGTCCGTTATGGGGACGACCAGGATTTCGTTAGCCGGACAGGGCATCAAAAAGATGTGGGCGTTTGGGACTTCGGGTCCGTGCAAACGCCTAGGCGAAATGAGGAAAGATTTTTTCAAAAATCTTTCCGAACTCGCCGGCGCTTTTGGATGTCCTGTCCGGCTTAGGAAATCCGCAGTCCCAATTCCGGACAAGTGTGAAAGCATTCTGTACCTATAGCAGGGGGCGGGAGCTGGCAAAGCCTTAGTTTAAACGTTCAAATACAGATATGAAGAATCCGTCGCCGCCTGACAGTATCTGTTCACTATATATCGGTTCAAATGGATAGTTTGCTGTAAACCAGTCTGCGTTGTCGGAATTTTCGCCCATATTTATGGTACAGGTGCTGTAGAGCAGTATACCGCCGGGCTTCACGAAGCTTTGAACTACAGCAAGTATGTCTCTTTGGAGTTTTTCAAGCTGCTCCAGGTCTTTCTTTCGGACGCGGAACTTGATGTCCGGTTTTCCTCCGATCACTCCCAGTCCGGAACACGGAAGGTCTGCAATTACCATGTCTGCCTGTCCACGAAGTTTTTCATCTGCTGCGGTTGCGTCATATACTTCAGTCTTTATATTTTTAAGACCCAGTCTTTCAATATTTTCGTTTATCAGGTCTGTCTTACCCTGTGACAGGTCTCTGGAAATTACCATTCCTTTTGGAAAATACTGGGCTGCGCATATGCTCTTGCCGCCGGGGGCAGCGCACACGTCAATTATAAGAGGGGATGCTTCAGACCTTTCAATTCCCAGCCGGCTTTCAAGTGCCCTGCAGCCTGTAAGTGCCGCCCGGACAGAGCTTCTGTCCTGAACGGTGAAAAAACCTGCTTTATAGGCTTTAAGCGCTGTCAGTAATGTAAAACCTGAAAGATAAAAAGAATCGCCTTCTCTGTCGGCAGGCTGCACCTGGCAGCCTTCGTCTTCAAGTAGGGATATTACTTCCTGTTTGCCAAGCTTCCTTCTGTTTTCTTCATTTAATCTGATGGTGACTTTATTTTCCGGGTTCAGGCTGTTTTCAAAAAAGCTGCGGGCAGCTTCCTCTCCAAAGCTTTCCACTGCGTTTTCGTACATCCATTTCGGCACAGAAAGCCTGACATTTTCCGGCATGTCTTCCTCTGCTTTTTCCCTTCCGTCTCTCTGTATGCTTCTTAAGACTCCGTTTATGAACGGAACCAACTGGGAAAATCCTCTTTTCTTAGCCAGCTTCCCTGCTTCATTCAATGCCGCATGGTCAGGCACCGCATCCATGAAAAGCAGCTGATATGTGCCAAGCCTCAGTATGTTAAGCACCACTGGCTTCATCTTAGCCGTATTGGTTTTCGATACTCTGTTGATGCAGAAGTCCAGATAAATAAGTCTTTCTAGGACGCCCAGATAGAGTCGGCTGATAAAAGCTCTTTCCTGAGCATTAATATCATGCCTTGAAAAAGTATCATTAACCACAATATGGCTGAACGCACCTTTTTCAAGGGTTTCAGCCAACATGTTCAGTACTATGTTTCTAAGATTTTTATTTTCTTCCGCCATCTTCTGAAATATTTATCCCAATCTGGTTCCGATTACTATCTTTTTGCCTCTTAAGAATTCCTCAGTCGTCATGCGCCTTTTGCCTTCCAGCTGTACTTCCAAAAGCTTTAGGCACCCTGTGCCGCATTCAACATACATTGCTTTTTTGTCAACATAGGACACCGTCCCGGCTTCAGCTCTCCACATGGCTGCCAGGGACGGCTGCGAAGATGTAAAGCTTTTCTGTCCTGCTCCATCCGGTGCGCTTTCAACCTCTGCCTTGCATACCTTAAACGTCTTTCCCTCAAGATATGTATAGGTACCCGGCCATGGGTCATATGCCCTGCATTTTCTTTCTATTAGCTCTGCATCCTCCTGCCAGTTTATCTGGCCGGCTTCCTTTCCCATCTGTCTGACATATGTGCTTTGGCTTTCATCCTGAGGAATAGGAGTTATTGTTCCTTTTTCGATTCCCTCTATGGTTTCAAGGAGCAGCTCGCTTCCGAGGGCTATGGCTTTTTCTTCAATTGATACATTAGTCTCATCCGGGTCCAGCGGCATTTCCCTTTGAAGAAGAATGTCTCCGGCGTCCATTTTTTCTGCCATTTTCATTATGGTGACGCCGCTGATCTTATCGCCGTTCAATATTGCAGCCATCATCGGTGCGGCTCCCCTGTACTTTGGAAGGAGAGACGGATGTACATTTATGCAGCCTTTCGGCGCCATTTCAAGCAATCTGTTTGGAAGTTTCTGGGCATAAGCTGCAACCACGTGTAAATCTGCACCCAGAGATTCTATTTCCCCGAGGGCCTCTTCATCTCCCACCTTTTCCGGCTGGAGTACCGGGATTCCGGCCCCTGCAGCCACCTCTTTTACAGGCGAAAATCTGACCTGTTTTCCTCTTCCGGATACTCTGTCAGGCTGGGTTACTGCCGCAATGACTTCATGTCCTGACTCCATGAGTTTCTTCAGGATTTCCGCAGCCAGATGCGGTGTACCGAAAAATACTATTTTCATTATTCTTCCTCGTCCTCACCTTCTGTATGAACAGGGCCTTCTACTTTATCGATATACAGTTTTCCGTCCATGTGCTCGCATTCGTGGCAGATTGCTCTTGCAAGCAGTCCCTCAGCCTTTACCTCATATGGCTGCATATTTCTGTCAAATGCTTTCAATGTCAGGCGCATCGGTCTTGTCACTACGCCCCACTTTTTAGGAAGAGAAAGGCATCCCTCATTTCCTGTCTGAGTTTCTTCATCATCCACTATTATCTCAGGGTTAATGACCACCAGATCTTTTCCCTCTGTGTGGATGCTGTAGCCCTCCGTAACTTCCACCCCTTCCATGTCCAGGTCTTCAGGGTCTATGTTAATGATGCACAGTCTTTTAAGGATGCCCACCTGAACTGCTGCCAGTCCGACTCCGTTAAACTCCTGAAGACTTTCGATCATGTCATCGATCAGTTCTTCTGTCCTTGGTGTCATTTCCTTAACTGTCTTTGATATTTTTCTGAGTATTGGATCCCCTTCGATTCTTATCTGTCTAAGTGCCATTTTCTTTCCTCGTCTCTCTATTTTTTACAATCTGAAAATCTTATGCTTTTTCAGCCGATTGTTGAAAAATCAAATGTTATCTGTATATCCTTATCCTGATTCAGTTCCATGTATTCTTCAGCCGCATCCTTCAGTTCCACCAGATCTGCATATATCTCGGATTTTAAATATATGATGCGTCTGTACCGGTCATTGATCTTGGAAACTGATGTTGTCACCGGTCCCATTTTATTTATTTTAGGGTTAATCTCTTCTTTTTTCTGTTCCAGCTTTTCTCCGAGTTTTTTGCTGAAAGCATCAAGCCCTGCCTCATTCGAACCGGTCAGCAATATTCCCAGCATGTTCCTGGCCGGCGGATATCCCAGGAGTTTACGATAGTCCATTTCAAATTCATAAAATCCCGTGTAGTCCTGACATGCACCCATTTTCACCGCGTAGTTATCAGGTGAATATGTCTGGATCAGCACATTTCCCTTCTTTTCGCCTCTTCCTGCGCGGCCTGCAGCCTGTGTTATCAGCTGGAATGTCTTTTCCGGAGCCTGGTAGTTATCCGAATACAGTGACAGGTCCGCCGCCATGATTCCAACCAGTGTAACATTGGCAAAGTCATGGCCTTTAACTATCATCTGAGTGCCTATCAATATGTCAGCCTCACCGTTTGCAAATGCGCTTAATATCTTCTCGTGGGCATTTTTCTCTTTTGTTGTATCCAAGTCCATCCGCAGAGTCCTTGCCTGAGGAAAAAGTCTGTTTACCTCTTCCTCTACCTTCTGCGTTCCGCTGCCGAATGTCCCGATATATTTTGACCCGCAGACAGGACAGGTTTTCACCATTGGGATCTCGTAGCCACAATAATGGCACATCAGTTTGCCGTTTCTGTGGTATTTCAACGATACATCACAATGCGGACATTTTATGGCTGTTCCGCATTCCCTGCAGGATACAAAACTCGAATGACCCCTTCTGTTGATAAACAACATGACCTGTTCGCCTTTTTGCAGCCTGTCATTTATCAGATCATAGAGCCTGTTGCTGACCATGGAGCGTCTTCCGCTCTTAAGTTCCTCCCTCAGATCCACTATCTCCACATCAGGGAGTGTGGCCCCGCCTGCTCTGGCTGCCAGCGTGTAAAGCTGATACTCGCCCTGTTCAGCCTTGAAATATGTCTCCACCGACGGGGTAGCTGAGCCCAGTACCACGATACCTCCCGTCAGCTCGCATCTCTTTATGGCCACTTCTCTTGCATGGTATCTCGGCACATTTTCATTTCTGTATGTACCTTCATGTTCCTCGTCTATTATGATTATCCCAAGATCCGCAAACGGTGTGAAAAGGGCCGACCTTGGTCCGATGATGACATCCACGTCTCCTCTTCTTGCCTTCTCGAGCTGATCATGCTTCTGGGCCGGAGTAAGACGTGAATTTATGACTGAAATCCTGTTCCCGAATTTTTTATAAAATCTAAGCACGGTCTGATATGTCAGGGCTATCTCCGGGATCAGTACCACTGCCTGGCGTCCCTGTTTTATCATGCGGTCTATCAGTTCTATGTATATTTCTGTCTTTCCCGAGCCGGTAACTCCATGGATCAGGGAAGCTCTCTTATCTCCATCTAAGTATCTGTCCCAAATGCCATCAACGCAGGCTTTCTGGTCTTCGTTCAGGATTATTGCATAATCCTGTTCAGCCTTTACATCTATGGCGTCCCTGAGATTGGTCTTTATGTCAACCTTTATCATTCCATCCTTTTCCAGGGATTTCAGCGTTGACTCTGATATGTTCAGCCTGTCTTTTACTATTGAATGGGGCAGCACTTTCTCGCTTGCAAGTTCCTTAAGGAGCCTTAGCTTTGCCACATTTTTCTTTCTTTCATATGCAGCTAGGGCTGTTTTGACCGTCTCATTGTCTGCTGTCAGGCAAATGTACTTTTCGACTATCGGTGCGGCCTTTTTCTTTACCGGAAGTACTGTTTTCAGCGCCTGGTTCATGGTGCCGCCGTAATTTGTCCTGATAAAGTCAGCCAGTTCCAGCATGTTTGCTTCCACCGTGGTACTTTTTGGCGCTATTGAATCAATATTTTTGAGCCGTGCTATGGGAAACACGGCTCGTTTTTTAATATTTATCACAAATCCCAGACGCAGCTTATTTCCCTTTCCAAATGGAATATAAACCTGGCTGCCTTCTCTTACACTGCCCTCGAGATTTTCCGGAATGATATACTCAAAGGTTCTGTCAACTGCCTCATGGGAGATGTCCACGATCACATCTGCAAACACTTATAATTCCTCTTTTTCAGGTGGAAATCATCATTTAATGAGCTTTCAAATGCTCATTAAATGATTCCCGCCTCCTGACACATTTCTTCAAACTGGACTGAATCCACCAGTATTTCTCTTGGTTTCGCACCGTTCTGCGGTCCGATGGCTCCGATTTCATAGAGCTGATCCACAATTCTGGCTGCCCTGTTAAAGCCCACGCTGAACCTTCTCTGCAGCATGCTCGATGAAGCCTTGCCGCTTTCTATGCACAGCTTTCCGGCCTCATAAAGATATTCATCGTACTTGCTGCCTTCATCTTCCGCTCCCGCGTCAGAGGCAGAGGAAGAACCGCCCTCGCTTACAGGCTGATTAAATTTTTCCATATCAGCCTGCTCTTTCTCATAGAAATTTCCAAGCCTTTGCTGGCAAAGGAACTTAACAGTCCTCTGTATTTCTTCGTCCGATACAAAAGCACCCTGCACACGGACAGGTTTTACATATCCCGTAGGATAGAACAGCATGTCTCCGTTTCCAAGAAGCTTTTCCGCACCCACCATATCAAGGATTGTTCGCGAATCCACTCCTGAAGCAACCAAAAGTGCTACCCTGGCAGGTATATTGGCCTTAATAAGTCCGGTCACAACATCAACAGAAGGTCTCTGAGTTGCAATGATAAGATGGATTCCGGCCGCTCTGGCCAGCTGGGCCAGACGGCAGATCAGACTTTCAACTTCCTTCGCTGCCACCATCATAAGATCCGCCAGCTCGTCTATTACGATGACAATCTGCTGCATGCGCTTTGGACTTTCTTCCTCAGTGCTTAATGTGCCATTGTCGTATTTTTCATTATATGACTTGAAGTCACGGACTCCCGACATCTGCATTCTCTGATACCGGTTTGTCATTTCTCCAACCGCCCATCTAAGGGTGCTTACAGCCTGTCCGGGATCTGTAACAACCGGCTTCATCAGATGTGGAATTCCCTGATACACGCCGAATTCGACTTTCTTTGGATCAACTATGATCAATCCAACTTCAACAGGTGTGGCTCTGTAAAGTATGCACATCAGAATGGAATTTAAGAATACTGATTTACCTGAACCTGTGGTTCCTGCCACCAGCATGTGAGGCATCTTCGCCAGATCACACGTGATAACATTTCCGCTGATATCTTTTCCTGCCGCGAATGCAATTTTCGATTTATGGTCTCTGATTCCCGGGTCATCAAGCAGCTCTCTTAAAGTAACCGTCTGTCTTGATTTGTTAGGTATCTCTATTCCTATGGCAGCCTTTCCCGGGATTGGCGCCTCTATTCTCATTTCCTTCACAGCCAGGTTCAGTTTCAGATCGTCCTGAAGGGATGTGATCTTGCTTACTCTGGTTCCCATGTCAGGTTTCAGTTCAAATCTTGTAACCGAAGGTCCCACCTGAATGGCTTCAAGGGTAACACCCACACCGAATATTCCAAGCACTTCCACAAGCTTCTGGGCGATTTCCTTAACATCTTCATTGCCGCTTACCCGCTGAGTGCCTTTTGCCAAAGTGGAAGTTTTCGGCAGCTGAAAGCTTTCTATTCCCTTAACCTGATGAGTCGGTTCAAATGTGCGTACTGCCTCTCCCGTGGAAAAAGTGGTCCCTGAAAGGGCCGCCCTGGTCTTTGCAGGTTCTGCGCTGCTGCTTGCCGCACCTTCACTGTTAGCATCGCCCGCAGCAGAGCGCATGTCAGTATCCATCGTAACCTTCTTTACGCGGCCGGCTGCAGCTGTTTTCTCTTTATAATTATCCGCTTCCGTGACATCTTTATCCGAATATTGAATTTCAGGAATCTTTATTTCGGCTTCCTGAGGTATTTCCTTAACCTCTGCCGTTTCCTCATTCTCTTCCGGTGTCACACCTGCATAAACAGGTTCAGGTATAGGAATATCACGTATTGTTGTGTCAACCGTGATTGTTGATTTTCCGCTTCTGGCAGTCTTTGCACTCTTTACTTTGGTGATCTCGTGCATCTCGTCGCCGCCGGCATTGTTATCTATGATGGCTGTATTTCCTACTCCCACAGCCACATTATTGGCTCTTTCAACAGTTACACTTCCGTCTCTGAGAGGTGCGGACTTTTTCCTGACCCTTTCAAGTTTGGCCCTCTTTACAGGATTTGCCCTGCGGCCTGTGGTTTTTACTATTCTTACAACTGTAGCACCATCTGTAGTTTCATAAACTGTTTTTTCCTTATGGCTCTTTATACGGCTGACATTTTCTTCAGGCCCTTCAAGGCTGCTTCCTCTCTGCACTTGTCTGCTGTTTTCTGTGCCATCCAGCATTCTGCGTTTAGGAGCAACATATCCGCCGTCTTCTGTACCGTTTTTTTTGTTTTTTCTGTTCTTTTTTATATCTTCAAGTTCCAGCTGTCTGTAGTCTTCATCGTCGTCTCCCATCCCATTGATAATATCGTGGAAACATCCGATAAACTGCTTTCTGAACATCATAAAAATGCTGAGTATTATCAGCACAATGGTAACTATGTATGCACCGGCTCTGCTGATGGCCAGATACATTCCAGCCGCTATTGCTCCGCCAATTATGCCGCCGCCGTTTGTATTTTCCGCGCCTTCTTTGAAAAATGAAACGAGTGAACCTGTCAGCAATATTCCTGAAGTCAGATGGATCAGTACCGCTATTGAAAGATACAGCACAATTATGAATACTATCCGCAGTGTATCCTTCAGTTTTTTTACCGCACCCACCAGGCAGACCGCAATGATAAACAACGGAAAAAGGTATCCAGCCCAGCCAAATAATCCCATCTCGGCATACTTAATGACTGAACCGACTTTTCCGAAAACGGAGAAGTTGCAAAGCCCGAGAAGCAGTGCAGCTATCACACCGACAGCTATGATAAGTGCCGGTGAAGAAGACTTCTCCTCGGGTTTGGTTTTGTTCTTATAATTATTTGAATTAGTACGTTTCTTAGCCTGGGCCAAAATGTACCTCCTGATTAGAATTCAAACTTATGTAAGAAATAGCTTTCAAGCTCTGCGATAGGGATACGTACCTGTTCCATTGTATCACGGTCACGTATTGTTACGCAGTTATCTGCAGGCTTTGTGTCATCTCCCACTGTCTCAAAATCAACTGTGATACAGTATGGAGTACCTATCTCATCCTCACGGCGATATCTCTTACCGATAGTTCCACGATCATCAAAATCGCAGTTATAATATTTGCTGAGCTGTGCATATATCTCAAGGGCCTTATCATTAAGCTTCTTTGAGAGAGGAAGAACTGCGATCTTTACAGGTGCAAGGGCCGGATGGAAATGCATTACCGTACGTACATCAGGCTTTTCCTCTGTTCCGATGTTCTCCTCATCGTATGCGTTGCAAAGGAATGCAAGAACAACACGGTCAGCACCCAGAGACGGCTCAACAACATATGGGATATACTTGATGTTCTTTTCATCATCAAAGTAATCCATAGGCTCGCCTGAGAATGTCTGATGCTGTGTAAGGTCATAATTTGTTCTGTCAGCGATTCCCCAAAGCTCTCCCCAGCCAAACGGGAATGTAAACTCAATATCAGTAGTGGCCTTTGAATAGAATGAAAGCTCTTCAGGATCGTGATCTCTCAAACGGATCTCTTCATCCTTGATTCCCAGGCTCTTAAGCCAGTTTACGCAAAAGCTTCTCCAGTACTGGAACCACTCAAGGTCTGTATCAGGCTCGCAGAAAAATTCCAGCTCCATCTGCTCGAACTCTCTTGTTCTGAATGTGAAGTTACCAGGTGTGATCTCGTTTCTGAAAGACTTACCAACCTGGCAGATACCGAATGGGATCTTCTTTCTTGAAGCTCTCTGTACGTTCTTGAAGTTAACAAAAATTCCCTGTGCAGTCTCAGGACGAAGATATACAACATCCTTTGCATCTTCTGTAACGCCCTGGAATGTTTTGAACATCAGATTGAAATGACGGATGGCTGTGAAATCACTCTTTCCGCATGAAGGGCATGGAATCTTGTTATCAGCAATAAACTGCTCCATCTTCTCATCTGACCAACCATCAACTGAGCTGTCAAGAGTGATGCCTTTTTCTGCACAGAAGTCCTCGATTACCTTATCTGCCCTGAATCTTTCGTGGCATTCACGGCAATCCATCAGAGGATCTGAAAAGCTTCCGATATGTCCTGAAGCTTCCCATGTTTTAGGATTCATAAGGATGGCACAGTCAAGTCCTACATTATAAGGGCTCTCCTGTACGAATTTCTGCCACCATGCCTTCTTTACGTTGTTCTTCAGTTCAACGCCAAGGTTTCCATAGTCCCATGTATTTGCAAGTCCGCCGTAAATTTCTGAACCAGGGAAGATGAATCCTCTGCCCTTGCACAGTGCAACGATTTTGTCCATTGTCTTTTCTGCCATGTTAATTTTCCTCGAATTTCTTATATATTTCCCCTCTCAAGGGGCTTCTCATACCATGTAGTTATAGTACCGTGTTATGATACTACAAACAAACGTTTTTTTCCATAACTAATTTAATAATGATACCCTTACACAAATATTAAAAGGGCACCGGTCTTTCACCCGGTGCCCATGCACTTTAATCTTTTAGCCTCATGCTTAATT
>R11__coassemble_237_pt1 | contig 39825 bp, 38 predicted proteins | sample R11__metabat2_high_PE_009 | metagenome-assembled genome bin R11
CAATGATTTACTGAAGCTGATTATCAAATCCGACATAATCATATCCGGCAAATGCAGCTCCGATATCATCTGCGCTTCCGTGCAGCTTGAGATAAAGCAGATATACCTGATATGTCATAGCCTCCGGTGCTGATGAACTGTCGTCAAGTACTGCCTGTGCTCTGTCAATGGCTTCCTGAAGCTCATCAATGGCTTCCTGTGGAGCTGACGGATTAGCTGCGATCTTATCATTTGCCTGAGCAATTGCTGTCTCAAGGATAGTCTTTGAATCATCACATGTAAATCCTGCCGGTGCTCCAAGTGTATCACCATATGACGGCTTTACAAACCACAGTGTCACATCAATTGACGCATCCTCACCTGCAAGTCCGAAATACTTAAGGGCATTTGTAAACTCACCGCATCTGTTGGAAATAACGATATTATCTCTTGAGAAACGCATTGCATCAGCATACTGAGTATCATCTATCTGGTAGTACTCATGGTCGATACCTTCAACCAGCTTACCAGTTACAGGATAAGCCTTTTCAACATGCCAGCCTTCAGGTGTCTCAATGGCAAATGCCATATCGCCTTCAGCAATATCACCTACAACTTCTCCGGCCTCGATTGGAGAACCTGCAGCAGCGATCTCGCCGTCAAAAGGCTTTTCGCCTTCAGCATCAAGAGATACTCTCTCAAACTTATTTCCATCGATCTTATTTACAATAAATGCAGACCTATATGTAGCCTGGATCGTATCACAGAATCCATCTTCATCCATGTCAAAAAGTATGATCTCGTTTCCGGCAGGGATTCTTGCAATCAAAGCAATTGCTGCTTCCATGTAATCTTCATACTCATCCTTGTCAACTGTATATGCTCCGTTTTCGCCAACCGTCATCCAGGTTTCTCCATTTACCATGAAGCCATCAGGATAGTCTTCCGCAAAATCCTCTGCAGTTTCAGAAATCTGGTAACTGTTAATAAATGCATTTCCGGCAGAGATGATGTCCATAACTGCCTGCTTTGCGGCGCCTTCTTCTGTTGACTCTCCGAAGTACTCAGCGCAGCTGTCATCCGTGATAGTCTTAACCTCCATCATTGAGTATGAACCAACGATAAATGAGATTCCCTCAACTTCAACCTCTGTTGCCTCTTCTTCAGTTGTCTCTTCCTCCGTCGTTTCCTCTTCAGTCTCGGCTGCTGTTGTTGTTTCTGCTGCTGTCGTTTCGGCTGCTGTCGTCTCGGCTGCTGTTGTTGCAGCTGAAGATCCAGAACATCCTGCCAGCACCATTATTGCTGATAAAGCAAGGCTGACAATAGTAATTAACTTCTTCATATTCTCTTTCTCCTTTATTGCATTAACTTAAGATTAAGTGCATACAACATATAATATTTTATTTATTCTCCTCATCCAGTCAATATTTTGAAATCATGTTTTTAATTTTAAACAGTATATTTATGAAATATTAACTGTCATTTCCAATATGCTCTTAAATCTCCTGTTGATTTATTTTTGTATGGGTATTATTCTATCAATGTCTCAGGTGAGACATTTTTAGCATTTGACAGCAAAGACATAATATTATGACGAATTTTCAATTTGACGAGTATAACAACATATTGGCTTTATGTCTGCTTTTCAAAAACATGGATATCGAAGAGATAAAAGCTCTTCCTCTCATCACTGATGGGAACATGTTAACCTGCTCTGATGGTGATGTGTTAAATTCTTCCTATCTGTACATTGTCCTGAAGGGTTCAATCTGCGTTGAGAAGTGCTCTTCCGACGGTCGGATGGTAAATATGACCTCTGCCGGTCCGGCGGCCGCCGTAAATGCAGCTTCGGTCCTTGCTGGTAAGAATGATATGTCCAGGCTTTCAGCTGTTGGCAGGTGTACATGCCTTCAGATAGGCGAAAAAGCGCTTAGAAAGAGTCTTGCGCTTGGCGGAACTTTTTCCATAAACTTTACTGAATTTTTGACGGACAGGATCTGTTTTCTTAATGAAAAAATAGCTTCCTTTACCGGCTATACTGCCGAAAGCCGCCTGACAATGTATCTTAAGGAACACGCCTCAGCATCCGCTGATTCAGAGAAAACAGGTACTTCTCCGCATATATTGCTGCCGCCGCTGAAGACTCTGGCCGAAACTTTAGGTGTGGGAAGGGCTTCCCTTTACAGAGCTCTGGATTCCATGGAAGAAAACGGAAGCATAAAAAGAGACGGCCGGGCTATTACGTTATTAAAATAAATTCACATATAGGAGAAAATAATGAAAAAATTACTTACAATCATCCTGAGCCTTACCACGGCAGCTGCCATGCTTTCCGGCTGCAGCTCATCAAGTGCATCAACAACAGCTGCTGAGACAACCGCTGCCACAGCCGGATCTGTTTCTGAAACAACTGTGGAAGCTTCTGAAGAATCTACTGCAGAAGATACTACGACAGAAGAGACCACAGTTGAGGAGACAAGCATCAGCCAGGACACCAGCGTTGACATTTCCATTTATGCCATGAAGGGACCTACCGGCATGGGAATGGCATACCTTAATCAGCAGTCTGATGAAGGAAACACCGCCTACAAATATGATATAAACTATGCATCTGCTGCCGATGAGATCACCGGAAGCCTGATTGCTGGTGACATTGATATCGCTGCAGTTCCTGTAAATCTTGCCAGCGTTCTTTACAACAAAACTGAAGGCCAGATCCTGACATGTGCACTGGATACATTGGGCGTACTTTATATTGTTACAAATGGAGTTGAAATCAATTCTGTCGCAGACCTTGCAGGCAAAAAAATCGTGACCAGCGGTCAGGGAAGCACACCGGAATATATCATCAATTACATCCTGGAAAAGAACGGCATCGCAGACCAGGTAGAGGTTGAATATGTGTCCGAACACGCAGAGGCATTGACTCAGATGGCAGCCGGAAATGCAGACATCATCATGGTTCCGGAACCATTTGTCACCAATGCTCTGGTTAAAGTAGAAGGCGCAGAAGTTGCCCTCAACCTTACCGAGGAATGGTCTAAGGTTTCTGACACCGAGCTGGTACAGGGAGTCATAATCGTCCAAAAGCAATTTGCCGAGGAACATGCTGAGGTCCTGGATACTTTCCTTGAGGAATACGCAGAAAGCGTTGACTTTACAAACGAAAATCCTGCAGATGCTGCTTCCATCATCGAAAGCTATGAGATTGTAGCCAGTGCTGCCATCGCCGAAAAGGCCATTCCTAACTGCAACATCGTATGTGTAACCGGTCAGGAAATGAAGGATTCGATGAATGCCATGCTTCAGGTTCTTGCAGATGCCAACCCACAGAGTGTAGGCGGCAGCGTACCCGGAGACGACATGTACTACATGGCCAAATAAACTCTATTTTTAAATGAAAAACGCAAAGAAAATCATCAAGGTAATACTGATTGCTCTTGTATGGCTTCTCATCTGGGAAGCCATATCTTTGCTTGTGGGAAAAGAAGTCCTGTTTCCTTCTCCCATTGTCGTTTTCCTGAAACTGATTCAAATGGCGGGAACAGCCAGCTTCTGGGCCAGCATCGGCACATCAATCCTAAGGATTTTGATTGGTTTCCTCTGCGGCGTCCTGCTTGGCAGCGTAATAGGCATTCTGACAGCCCTTTCAAAAATACTTGATGATTTTCTTTCGCCCATATCCCGCATCATCCGGGCCACACCGGTAGCATCATTTATCATATTGCTTTTTGTGTTTCTGGCGAAAAATAACATACCTGCGGTCACGGCTTTTCTGATGGTATTTCCCATCACATGGGCAAATATTTATGAAGGAATTAAAGCAACCGACAAAGAGCTTCTTGAAATGGCCCAGGTCTTTAAGCTCGGCCGGGGCTCTGTACTTAAAAATATCTATCTGCCCCAGATAATGCCTTTTTTCATTGCCTCCATAAAGAGCGGAATGGGGCTTGCCTGGAAAGCCGGCATTGCCGCCGAGGTTCTGACCAATCCCACCTACGGGATTGGAACCGGTCTTTATAACTCAAAGATCTACCTTGAAACCACCGAGCTTTTTGCCTGGACTGCTGTGATAATCATCATCAGTGTCATCCTGGAGAAGATTGCAATAAAACTGATTGATAAGCTGAACAATGATTGAAGTTAAAAACATCTGTAAATCTTATAACGAAAAAGTTGTCCTTGATAATTTTTCCTGCCAGCTTCCCGATACAGGTTTTGTCGCCGTTACCGGCGAAAGCGGGGCCGGAAAAACTACTTTGCTGCGCATTCTGATGGGGCTGGAGGAGGCTGACAGCGGAAATATTTCAGGAAAGCCATATTTAGCTGACTCTTTTTCATTAAGTGTAGTCTTTCAGGAAGACCGCCTGCTCGAGAAGAAAAGTGCATTAGACAATGTCCTTCTGGTCTGCGCGGAGCAAAAGAAGGCCGAGTCCATACTATCTGAACTCGGTCTTGAAAATGATTTAAATACTAATGTCTGCGACCTTTCCGGCGGCATGAAACGGAGAGTATCCATAGCCAGGGCTCTGGCCAGGGACGCCGACATATATATATGCGATGAGCCTATCCGAGGTCTTGACAGCGAAAATCGCCTTATGACTCTTGAATGCATCCGCAAGCATACATCCGGAAAACTTCTGATAATGACAAGTCATGACCCGGATGACTTTCAAGGCGCCGATCTGATACTGACAATATCCGCCCCTTGAATTTCTATGACCTTTTACTTTCATATTGCATTACAAAAGGAGCCGGCTATATACCGACTCCTTTTATAATAGATAAATTATTTCGTTTTATGCCTGCTCTGCAGCCTGGTTTGCTGTGGCAGCAATCTTAGGTTCATCGTCACTGCCGGCCTTAGCCTTCTTTGTGCTTGACCATGCGGTCAGAGCCAGTATAAGAAGCAGCAGGATACCCTGTACCGACTGAGAGATATAACTGTCGCTCTTGTTCATCAGGGCCAGACCGTTGATGATGATCTGGATTGAGAATGAACCGAGAAGTATCTTGTAGAACTTAGCGGATGTACCACCGGTTACAAGAACACCTCCAAGAAGGATGGCTGTGATAACTCTCATCTCCAGGAATGTTCCCATCTGCTGGCTTGTTGCGCCAACATTTGCCAGTGCAAAGATTGCACCAAAACCTGCCATAAGTCCCGAAAGTCCGAAAGCGATGACCTTCATCTTTGTAATAGGAACCCCGACGAATCTTGCGGTATTTTCATTTTCACCTATTGCACGGCTGTAGCGTCCGATCTTTGTAAACTCAAACAGATATGCCATGACAACGAGGATCACAATAAAGAATATGATCTTAAAGACACTGTTTGTCATGAAGCTTAAGGCGTCCGGAAGACGCTGTACATCTGTCTTTGTCTGAATAAAGTTAACCAATCCACGGATACCGATCAGAAGTGCGATGGTAAGCATGAATGAAGGAACCTTCAGCTTAGCTACTACAAATCCGTTGAAGATACCGATCAGTGCACCAACAACAAGTACTGCAGGAATAATAAGCCATGGGATACCTGTTGCATATCCAAACCATACTCCCACAACTCCGCTGAGAGCCAGGTTAACGCCGACAGACATATCTGTACTGCCCTGTGCAACAACGAATAGTGTGCCGCAGGCTACTACTATTGTCTGCATTGTCTGTTCAAGAACTGACTGCAGGTTGGTGAGTGTCAGCATACGGAATGTGCCGGTACGTGAATTATAGCTGGCTATCGTGAAGAATACGAAGATAACCAGGAAAGCTGCAAAAGGTATAATGTCATGCAGCTGAATATTTTTCTTTTTCATATCATCACCTCTATTACAGCCTGCTCCGTGAATTCTTCGTCACGGCGGATTGTCTTTGTTATCTTACCGTCCTTCATTACCATCAGCCTGTCGGCCATGCCCAGTACCTCTGTCAGCTCATCCGAGATAAGAAGCATTGCAATGCCCTGCTCCTTTGCCTCCTTCATCAGCTGGTAGATATAGGCCTTTACTCCGACATCAACTCCTCGTGTAGGGCAGTCCAGGATCAAAAGCTTCAGATCCTTTGCAAGCCACCTTCCCAGATTGATCTTCTGCTTATTTCCGCCTGACAGAGAGTTTACCGGACGCATGATATGCTCACACTTAACAGAGAGCTGATCTACCATCTTATTTGAAAGTTCTTTCATGCTCTTTGGAGAAATGAATCCCAAAGGCCCCTGAAGCTCTGTCATTGATGGAAGTGAGAAGTTTTCACGGATTGACGCATCTATCATCATGGCCTCAGAATCACGGTCCTTAGGAACATAACCAACGTTATTTCCGAGAGACTGCATAGGGGTCTTGATATGAAGGTCATTCGGAACCAGATATATATCTCCGCTCTTGATCTTTGAAAGACCGTATACAGCAGTTCCGACAGAATGAATACCTGAATCACTCAGTCCGCAGAATCCCAGGATCTCACCGGCATGAATATCAAAAGTGATATTTTCAAGTTCACCTGCTACACACAGATCCTTAACCTGAAGCACAACCTCATCCTTACAGATGACCTCGTTGTCGTTTCGGTAGTAATCTCCTTCGATGTCACGGCCAACCATCATACTCTTGACCTGGTCTGCTGTGGTCTCTGCTGAAACTACGTTTCCTACTACGGCACCGTCTCTCAGTACTGTGATAGTATCACAGATTGCTATCATTTCCTCTACATCGTGTGTGATCACGATGGCAGAATGTCCAAGTTCCTTGTGTTTCTTAAGAAGGTCGTACAGCATCTGTCTGTTATTAAGTGACAGAGACTGGGTTACCTCGTCCAGAAGAAGAATCTCCGGTTTGATCGACATGGCACGGCAAAGCTCGATCATTTTTCTCTGCTCGATCTGCATTGTGCCGACATTTTCATTAAGCGGAGGCATAGGAATGCCCCACTTTTCAAACTCGGCTATACATGCTGCATTGACTGCCTTTGTGTTTACGAAGCCGAATTTTCCAAACTGTCTTGTACGTCCAAAGAATACATTTACAGCCACAGGAAGGTTTCCTACAACACCCAGTTCCTGAAGAACCATTGAGATACGGTTGTCATATGCATCAAGAACGTTCTTAGGGCTGTATGGCTTTCCGTCCACCAGCATTTCTCCTGTATCAGGAGGATAAATGCCTGCTATCTGGCTGAGAAGGGTTGACTTGCCTGATCCGTTCTCACCAATCAGGCCGCGAATTTCTCCCCTCTTAAGTGTAAAATCTACGTTTTTATTGGCATAGGTAGGTCCGAAATGTTTGTTCAAACCGCGAATCTCGAGAATGTTTTCGCTCATTTTACTACCTCCTTAATGCCCTTCTGTCCGATGGCACCGAATGCTATCAGGAACAGTCCGAGTACAAGATCCTGCAGAGTTCCTGAAGGAACACCGAAGAATGTCATCAGGTTAAAGATACCGTAGATGATAAGCGCACAGAAAGGAACTGCGATGATGATATTGATCTTCTTCTGCAGTACCTGTGCCAGAAGTGCTATGGCCAGAGGCTTATAGATCATCTGCAGGCTGACAAGACCTGACATGGCTGTTGTAAGAACGTTGTAGCTTTCCTGGATTGCAGATGCAACACCGATCAGAACGCCGCAAAGCAGTCCAACTAAAAGCAATGTCTTTGTGATGTTTATACCAAGTACCTTTGAAACTGTTGCATTTCCTCCGATGGCATGAGTATTAAGACCAAGCTCTGTCTTGTTGTAGAAAATGTAGATGATCACAAATGCCACAACCAGAATGATCAGGTTGGCTGGCCACAATGCCATACCGCGAAGTGAACGGTTAAGCTCTGCCGCAAAGATGGAACGTGTTCCGCTGAATGCGCGCAGGAAAACCGCGATTGCTTCATAGATCATTGCAAGGGAAATACTTGCGATCCATGAAGGGATCTTTGTAAATGCAAATATAAAGAAGTTGATGAACACGAATAATGTGCCCACAACCAAAGCTCCGATTATAAGGCCAGGGTAACCCCACGCATTACCACAGGCACAGGCTGCAAATGAGCCAAGTACTACTACACCGCCCAGAGAAAGGTCTGTATATCCGCAGGCAAACATGAAACAAAGAGCCCAGGATACGAAACATGGGTAGATGCAGTTACTGAAAATAGCCTTAACGTTGCTCAGCTGAAGAAACTGACCGCCGGTAAGGATATTCGCGATCACAGCACATACCGCTATGGCTGCAATAAATATAATAAATGAAAGCACCGGACCTACTTTTTTCTTTGTCTTAGGTTCGGAAGGATTTTTTTCCATTAATCTGTCACCTCCGTAAAAGGGGTATTTTTCCGATAAAAAGAGCAGGAGGCCACCACATTAAATATTTTCTGACACCTGCCGGTCCAACCGGCAGCACATCTTAATTTTAATGTGACAACCTCCTAAGAATTATTTTAATAATATGCGAACTGCAGATTACTGCATAGACTTAAGGTAGCTTACTGCATCTGTCTCAATGCTGTTCATCATGTCTGTAAATGTCTCGTAGCTTACATCAGCATTGTTTCTCCATGTAAGTTCCTGAAGCATCTTCTCAGAGAATGGATGTGTGCCTTCTGTGAAGAACAGTTCAACAACGTCTTCAACGTTATCAGCATCTACACGGAAAGGAACCATTGCAAGATCAGGAGCGTTTCCGTCAGCATCAGTGATCTTGTGTCCGTCAAGGAAGTTAACAAGAAGAGCGACACCGAAGCCCTGTCCAAGGTCGTTGCCATAAGATGTACGAACGATCTGTCCGCTTCTTACATAGTCAAGAACCTCTGTGCTCAGTGAGCTTGCATAGATAGGGATATCAAGCTCAAGAGACTCAAGAGCCGTGATCGTGCCAGGTGCATAGTCAGATGTAATGCAGTAGATAACTTCTACGTCACGGTTAGCAGAAAGAAGAGCGTTAGCCTTCTCAAGTGCTTCAGCAGGGCTTGTACAACGAGCTGAGTCAAGAACCTTTCCACCTGCACTCTCAAAAGCATCTGTAAATCCTGCTACACGGTCATCATTGTTAGGGTCACCAAGGTTTCCACCGATGATAACTGCTGTCTTGTATCCTGCTTCAGCAGCTTCCTGACCTGCATTGTAACCATCTGTTACAAGGTCAGCATAACCTGCGCCCGCATAATACTCGCTGTCTGCGATTGACTGACGGTCTTCTGTTGTTCCAGGGAAGATACCGAGTGCCAGAGGGATCTGAGCCTTCTCACAAGCTGACATTGCCTCAGGAAGAGTTGTACTTGATGCTGCCTGGTAAAGGACACCGTCAACACCTGCAGATACGAAGTTCTGAACGTTTCTCAGCTCTGTATCAGCTGTGAAGTCATCACTTGCACCTGAAGCTTCTCCGCCGAGAGTTTCAATGCTGTAAGGGATCTCGATCATCATCTGCTCAAATACAGCAATTCCTGAACCCCATGTGTTGTAACCGATCAGGTAAGATGCTGTTCCTGCATCACTTGATCCGCCGTCGCTTGATGAACCACCGCATGCACAGAGTGCAAGAGCCATGATTCCTGCTAAAACAACTGCAAAAAACTTTTTCATTTTAATTCTCCTTTTTTATTAAGAATTTTTTAATAACCCCCACATAGGTTATTTTCGTACTTATTATAAACAATTTTATTTTGTTAGCAAGTGCATACAATTTGATTCAAGGGGTGTTCTTTTGATATTTTTAGATTTGAGGGGACATTCTTTTGATATTTATCTGTATTTTTTTACCAGAGCTGCCACGTCCTCGTCCTGGCCCACAACCAGCAGGTGCTCCTCCTCATTAAATACATACGTTGGAGGTATTATTACTTTGCTGCCTTTGGGTCCCTTTACACAGATTATATTAATATGGTACTTTTCCCTGACATTAACTTCGACCACAGTTTTTCCTATCCATTCCTTCATCGGGATGATCTCGGCCATGGAGTAATCACCTTCGATCTCAATGTAGTCAAAAACATGGTCCATGCTGTATTTTCTGGCAATTCTCTCTGCCATGTCGCGGTCCGGATGAATGATCTCGTCAGCGCCTACCCTTTTAAGAAGCTTTGCATGAATATTGGTATTTGCCTTGCTGATGACGCATTTTGCACCGGCTTCCTTTACAAGGCTTGTTATCTCAAGGCTGTCCTGAAACGATGTTCCGATACATACAAAAACCAGGTCGAAATCACCAACTCCCAGGCTTTTTATGACTGCCGGATCCGTGCAGTCACCGATTTCCACATTTATATTGCTGTATACCAGATCGCTTACTCTGCTTTCATCCTTGTCCACTACCATCAGCGCATCGCCCTGCTCATTTAAAAAATCACACAGGTGATGTCCGAATCTGCTGAATCCGATTATAAGTATGTTCTTCATGACTTCCTCCCTAACTCTCTATCCTATTGAGACTTTTTCCTGCGGATACTGTATCTTCTGGGCTGCCGGCCGCTGCACCAGACTTAGTGCAAAGGTTACGCTGCCTACCCTTCCCATGTACATCAAAATAATTATCACTATTCTTCCAACTGTATTCAGTTCTCTTGTTATCCCCGCCGTCATTCCCACCGTGCTGATGGCAGATATGACTTCAAATACCGTATCCACAAACGCCAGATGATTTGTTGCCAGGATTATCAATATCGCAATAAGGGAAAGAAACAGGTTCATGAAGAAAACCATGCAGGCTTTCTTTATTATGTCATCCCCAATCCTGCGTTTAAACACATTTGCTCCTGAAGAACCGCGAAGGTTGGATATCAAATATATGACCATGACCGCAATGGTAGTCGTCTTAATTCCTCCCGCCGTAGATCCCGGACTTCCTCCGATAAACATCAGCAGGATTGTCACAAATTTTCCGGCATTTGTAAGACTTCCCGTGTCTATGCTGTTAAATCCGGCCGTTCTTGGAGTTACTGCACCGAAAAACGATGCCAGCAGACCGTCACCGAAGTTCATTCCTGCTATTGTATTATTTCTCTCCACCAGAAACATGAGGGCTGTTCCGCAGACTATCAATATCAGATTTACCGAGAGCACCAGTTTTGTGTGAAGCGAATATTGTTTAAAATGAAATTTTTTGATGCTGATCTCATCCCATACTACAAAGCCAAGGCTTCCGATTATGATGAGACAGCTTAAGATTATGATGACATATGGGTCATTCCAATACGTCGTAAAAGAAGAATATTCCCCACTGATTCCCATCAGGTCGAATCCCGCATTGCAGAATGCGGAAATCGAATGGAATATTCCGTAGTATATACCTCTTAAAAATCCAAAATCTCTAATGAATCTTACCGACAGAAGGATTGCTCCCGCCCCTTCAAAGAATAATGTACCAAAAAGTATTTTCCGCGTCAGCTTTACGATGCCTCCTATTTCCATGGCATTTACGCTTTCCTTCATAAGGCTTCGCTGTCCAAGGCCTATTCTTCTTCTGAAAAGCATTGAGAACATGACACCAATGGTAATAAATCCCAGGCCTCCGATCTGGATCATCAGCAAAATTATGATCTGGCCAAATATTGACCAATGGGTAAATGTATCAAAGGCTATCAAGCCGGTAACGCAGGTGGCACTGGTAGAAGTCAGAAGACAATTCAGGAAATTGGTCCACTGCCCGTCCCGGGAACTTATTGGAAGCGTCAGCAGGAAAGCTCCAAAAAAAACCAGCAGCAGGAAGCCTCCCGCTATGGTCTGGATTTCATTTGGTCTTCTGAAATTTGTATATTGGAACAATCCTTTCACGAATCAAGCTCTCCGGTCTTATTTTTTATAATACGGCATGTCAACGCTCATCCAATAGAAATTCATCTCGTCGAATCCATGTTTTGAAAGAAGAGCCATGGCTTCCTGATTATTCTTAGTCTTGGCCCAGACCTCATCCGCATTACTGTCCCTTGCAATGTCCATGAGCCTGTCCAGCATTTCACTGCCTATTCCCTGCCTTCTGCGGCCCTCAATGACGCCTATCTGCTCAATTATCAGCCTGTCAGATTCCATATCCAGCACCATGCGGCCTATGGCTATGGGATTTCCACCCTCTACCATCATCATGCTGATGCCGATCTCGTCCAGGTCATCCTCGCCGAACCCGAATATCTGCTCTCTTAAAGGAAGTATCCGGCTTAGGTCCTCTCCCGGTTTTACTTTTATAAGTTCGTAGTCCATTTATCAGTCCTTATTTCAGCACATTTGTCCAGCAGTTCACCATACGCTGGGCATAGGTCAGTGCATACACACCTTCCTCTGTGCTCTCATTCTTTTCCTGTTCTTCAGCCAGCTTTGCTTCCCATTTTTTAAGGGCCGCCATGCGCATGGCAGGGTCCGCCATTTTTTCTTCGTCAACCTTAAACTGCGCCAATGCATCCACATCTGCCTTGTTTATGATCCTGAATGTATCATACTGGCAATAATCGTCATCTATTATCATATGTTTTCTCCGTTTCCATCATACTCTCCATATTCACATCCGATATGGGTGGCATCAATATCATATTCCACGAAAAAGGCTCTTTCTCTTCCGGTTCTTTCTCTTACTCCGGTATATGAATGCCACCACCAGTAGTAGCCTTTGCGGTCATATGGTCCGGTCTGCATATATCTGTCTCTTCTTTTGTCGGAAATATTAAACATTTTTGACCCACTCCAAATTTTTTCGGTTGTTTTATAATACCACCATTTTCGTTTTTGTACATTAATGAACTTTGGGCCGGCCGCTACTAAAAAATGACTGAAATCTTATCATTTCAATGTATGTCACATAAAAAACGTTAAGATTTCAGTCACTATCTGTGGCTTCATTCCGTCAGAACTTATACTCCACGTACAGTTCCCTTACAGCATCCGGGTCATCATGAGGCTTTGATTTTTCCGCAATAACAGCCTTTGGAGCCACCTTGTTAAACTCCGGAGCCGCAGAGCTGTCGGTATTATGAATATCTGCGCTCCATTTTACAACCTTTCTCTGGTTATGGTTGCGCTTTTCGAGGAACTTAGGAGCCACCTGCGGGAACAGCGCCAATGACAGCACATCCTCCTCGCTTCTGGCAATTTCTTTATACTCTTCCCTGAACTTTTCAAGCTCAGGCGCTAATTTGTCTGCCGGGCGGCAGGTTATGACATCCTCAGGCTTTATCCCTGCCTTGGCCCTTACTTCTTCATTTACCTCTCCCGGAAGCTTTCCGTACTCGCCGCGGAGCATTGCCTTGCTTTCCTTAGGAAACACCTTGTATCTCTCACCCATGATGACGTTCATTACAGCCTGGGTTCCCACTATCTGGGATGAAGGTGTTACAAGCGGAGGATAGCCGAAGTCCTTGCGCACGTTCGGAATCTCTGCCAGTACCTCATAGTACTTATCTTCCTTTCCTGCTTCCTTCAGCTGGGATATAAGATTGGACAGCATTCCTCCCGGCACCTGATATCTCAGTGCGTTTGAATCCACACGCAGCACCTTAGGGTTCAGGTATCCTTCATCCTGCAGCTTAATGGTTATCTTTCTGAAATGTACAACTGCCTCGGCCATTTTATTAAGATCCAGCCCTGTATCTCTAGGCGTTCCTTTAAGTGTGGCAACCAGTGCCTCTGTGGCCGGCTGGCTTGTACCGTTTGCAAGTGGGGACAGGGATGTGTCCACGATATCCACCCCAGCCATGGCAGCCATCAGGTTTACCATGTCACCGGTACCGGTAGTATTGTGTGTATGAAGGTGGATAGGTACATTTACCTTTTCCTTCAGTGCTTTTACCAGCGAATATGCATCTTTAGGAAGCAGCAGGTTTGCCATGTCCTTTATGCATATGCTGTCTGCTCCCATCTGCTCCAGCTGTACCGCCAGGTTTACGAAATATTCTTCGCTATGGATTGGTGATGTGGTATAGGACATGGCTGCCTCTACCTGGCCGCCGTATTTCTTGGTGGCACTGATGGCAGTTTCAAGGTTTCTGACGTCATTCAGTGCATCGAAAATTCGGATAATGTCGATTCCGTTTTCGATGGACTTGGCACAGAATGCCTCAACAACATCATCTGCATAATGCCTGTATCCCAGGATGTTCTGTCCTCTGAAAAGCATCTGCAGCTTTGTATTTTTAACGTATTTACGTATGGTGCGCAGGCGCTCCCACGGGTCTTCATCCAGAAATCTCATGCAGGCATCGAATGTGGCCCCGCCCCAGCACTCCAGGGAATAATATCCGATGCTGTCCAGGATCTCCAGCCCCGGGATCATGTCCTCTATGGTCATACGGGTGGCAGCCTGACTCTGATGGGCATCACGCAATATTGTATCCGTAATAAGTAATGGTTTATTTGATAAAAATTCCATTTAATCTCTCCAATTTTTAATTAAATCATCCGAACAATGAGATCAGCACACCGGCTGCTATGGCCGATCCGATAACTCCGGCCACATTAGGTCCCATGGCATGCATGAGAAGGAAGTTTCCAGGATTATATTCCTGTCCAACCTTCTGGCTGACACGGGCTGCCATAGGAACGGCAGAAACTCCGGCAGAACCTATAAGCGGATTGATCTTTTCCTTTAAAAACAGGTTCATGAACTTGGCCAGCAGCACTCCGCCAGCTGTTCCAAATGAGAATGCCACAATACCCATTGCCAGGATCAGAAGCGTCTTAGGATTCAGGAATGTTGCACCCGTTGCTGTTGCGCCCACCGATATTCCAAGGAAAATGGTAACTATGTTCATCAGCTCGTTCTGGGCAGTCTTTGAAAGTCTTTCAGTAACTCCGCACTCTTTAAGGAGATTTCCAAACATCAGGCAGGCAATAAGCGGTGCTGCCGACGGTACAAGAAGTGCCACAAATATGGTAACAACTATAGGGAAGATGATCTTCTCTTTTTTGCTGACTTCCCGCAGCGGCTTCATTACTATCTTACGTTCTTTTTCGGTTGTAAGAAGCTTCATGATAGGCGGCTGGATAACCGGAACCAGGGCCATGTACGAATAGGCCGATACAGCTATCGGTCCTAAAAGGGCCGGTGCCAGCATGGCTGTCACAAAAATAGCCGTAGGGCCGTCAGCTCCGCCGATGATTCCCACGGATGCAGCCTCTGCTCCGGAGAAAAGTCCTGTCAGGCGGCAGCCTAAATACGTCAGGAATATGCCCAACTGGGCTGCTGCGCCAAGAAGAAGCGACTTTGGATTTGCGATCAATGGACCGAAGTCTGTCATGGCGCCTACACCTATAAATATGAGGCAAGGATAAATTCCAAGTTTTATTCCCAGATAAAGAATATCTACAAGTCCCGGGGTAATGGTTGCCCCTACGGAGACGCTTGAAAGCACTGCCTCGGATACTCCAAGTCCTGACATTTCAGTCAGAAACTCCTGAGTTATTTCAGCTCCACCAAACAGATCCCAATGGATATGGCCGCCGGCAAAAAGTATCTCGTGGAACATGTTTGCTCCCGGAAGATTTGTAACCAGCATTCCAATGGCAATAGGCACCAGAAGAAGCGGTTCAAACTTCTTTACAATGCCCAGAAACAGGAGCAGACATGCCACCAGGATCATTATGGCACACTTCCAGTTATCCCCCTGGAAGAACTGGAAAAATCCGGTCTGCTCGCAGAAATTAAGTATTGCTTGCATCAGGCTTCCTCCGTTACTCTATCACACACAGGAGGGTACCGGTCTCAACTGCCTGACCTTTTGCCACAGCCACCTGGGCAATGCGTCCGTCTCTTGGACTCATAATCTCATTTTCCATTTTCATAGCTTCAAGGATCATGAGGACCTGTCCTGCCTTAACGTCACTTCCTGCTGTCACCCTTACATCCAGGATATTTCCCGGCATCGGAGATGTGATCTGTTCTCCCTCTGCAGGTGCTGCCGGTGCCGGCGTTGGCGCAGCTGCCTGCGGTGCCCCGGTCAATTCCTCTACTTCTACCTCATATGCTGTTCCGTTAACGTTTACTCTATATTTTCTCATTATTACTCCATTCCGTTTCGCCTTTGCGGCTGAATATTTTCTTTCTTAACAGTTATTCTTATTGTCAGACTTTTTTCAGTGAAACAATCCTGATGGCACTGACATCGGTCCCCATGTCCTCTGCAATGACCGCAGATATGGCTGCTATCAGTTCAGGCGTCACTTTGCTGCCCTCAGACTGTTGCCCTGCCGGCGCAGGTGCAGACGGCGGGGCTGCTGCGGACCGTTCCATGGCCTTATCCGTTTTCCTGACTATGGCACTCATTACGGACACCAGGACTATGATACATATAAGTCCTATAAAAACCGTACAAAGTCCCATCAGGCACACAAAAAGATTTGAGTAATCCATTTCCTTCTCCTTGTTGTAATTTTTACTAAAAAATCTTGGTATTTAAGTTTCGGCATTGTAACATATTAACTAAAAATATGGAATTACCGAATCCCATCTTCCCATTTTACTCCACTATATTCCAAAGATTATGCACGGTGTTTCATTGTGATTTTCATACAAAATAAAAAAAGACTGAAATCTCATTGTTTTTACCGCGCCTCGCATAAAAACTTTAAGAGTTCAGTCAGCCGCATATCAGATTATAAATTCAATCTGCTTCTGGGCATTCTATTGATGCTAATTCAACTTCAGTAATGCCTGTTATTTTAACAGCCTCGTCTTTACTCATCCCGGAATCAATACATCTTTTATAAATATCAATTAAGGCCATGCCATATCCTCTGCTGTACTCTTTTTTCCCTTCGCGTCTAAGCATATCTTCAAAGGTCATATATTGCACCTCCATTTCTCTGCTTTGCCAAATTTCCCTGACGGTCTTCTGCAGTCTGGCAACATATTCATCATTAAAATTATCTTCACACTCTCTGCGTGAGGAACTAACATATTTTAGAAATGTTTTTATCTCCTTTGATACTTCATCATCATTAGTCCCTTTAGTACTCAGAAGTATTGTGTGACTTCCGTCTTCAAACTTTATGTTTCCACTCTCAATTATGGTATTAGTTATTGTATATATGTACTTTTTATCACCAACCGGATCAAAATCACATATAAAAATGACATATGTGTCAGGCAGATTTTCATAATCATCCCCTACTGAGAGAAGTTCCATATCCATCTGGCTATGATAATATCTGCACCTTTTTGGCAGATAATCATAAGCTATCTGTATTTCTATGTCATACCTTGTATTGTTCTCGTCTCTTGCATAAACGTCAAGCCTGATACCGTGATAATCCGGGTTGAACATTAACTGTTGCTCATTATTTACCCGAAGATGATCTATCTCAATACCAAGTATCATCTCAAGCAGATCCTTGCAGTTATTCCCCTGCATCATCGTTGCAGCGAACAAGAAATTGTTCTTGATTGTCTGATCCCTTAATTGTGTCATATGAACTCCTTTCATTGTTAGGGGTCCAAGGAATTCAGAATATCCAATTTTTTAGACCCCTGCTTATAAATTATCGGACTAAAAGCAAGAATCTTCAGAAGTGAAAGAAATTTAAGATAGCCATTAGCTAAAGAACTGTAAGAAAAATGCTTTGCATTATTTTAACATATTATTTTTCAAAATAAAAAGAGCTTTTGCATTTTCACAAAAGCTCTCCTAAAGTTAATTTAATCCAATTCTACGAATTTTGCCTGCCGGGCAGATTCATATATGGCTTCCCTTACTTCCATCAGTGCTACTGCTCTGTTGATTCCCAAGCCTTTCAGACCTCTTATGTCCTCTTCTTGTTCTTCCGTGGAAATATCTTCTTTGATCAGACGTATCCAGTATATTATGTGCCTATCTGGATCAGGTGCGAAATCCGCCTCAGAAGCCTTAGTCCATGCAGCCTCGCCTGCTGCTGCCTGGAAAGGCATGCCATGTTCCTCACTAACCTTAATATATCTGACATTGTGACAGTGTGTCATGGTTCCTTTATCAATTATTACCCCATCTGTGCCGGTAATCTCTATTTCATTCGTGAAATTAGGTGCTGAAGATGAACAATCAATATTTACTAATAGCCCGTCTTCATATTGTAAAACCACAGACACCATTTCTTCCTTTCCGCACTCTACAGCTTCCTCATTTATATAGGAAAATGCTGCAAAAACCTTTTTAGGTCTGCCAAAAAGGAAATCCACGATATGAAGTGCATGCCCGCCCGTGTCAGACATCATTCCGCCGCCGGCATTTTTAGTAAGCTCTGCCACTTTTTCAAAATCATGTATTATGGGAAATTTTTCACAAAGCCTGATCCTGGCACTGACCGGTTTTCCCATTACGCCTTCATTGAGAATATTTTTAACATAAAGTGTTGACGTATCCACAAACGGATCCGACATGAAAAATTTAACACCGGTTTTATTTACAATGTCCCGGACTTTATAAGCATCCTGAAGACTGGTGCACATAGGTTTTTCCACAAATATGTGTTTTCCTGCCTCTGCAGCCCTGATCATCAGCTCGGCATGCAGGTAATTTTCTGTAATTACCAGGACACCGTCTATTTCAGGGTCTTCAAAAATCCTGTCCACATCTTTCTCTGCTCTGCAGCCGATCATCTCTGCAGCCTCTTTTGCCTTTTCAAAGTCAATGTCCCAGATTGCCTCCACACTGCTGCCTTCATGGTCATTTATAAGTTTTGCAAATTTTTCTGCCTTTCCCCATGTGCCGAGGATAGCTGTTTTGATCGTCTTCATCTGAAAATATACCTCATATAATCCAGGTCAGCCGCCGTGGTTATCTTGCTGTTTAAAGAACCGGTGTTTACAAGTTTTACCTTTCTGTCAGGATATGTCATCTCATAAACGCCTGCATCGTCGGTAATATTTCCCTCCGGGCCGCCATCTTTACCGACTATTTCTTCATAAGCTTCCCTTATTGCCGCAAATTCAAAACACTGAGGAGTTTCCACCTGCCATGTTACACTCCGGTCTGTAGTCTCCAGTACAAATCCATCTTTATCCGTGATCTTTATGGTATCTTTAGCCAGGGTTGCCGCAACGGCCGCGCCGTATTTCCGGACAGCTTCAACCATCCGGTTTATCCCATCAGCGGTTATGTACGGTCTGGCCCCATCATGGATTAATACATGTTCAGGTTTTCCATTCTCTGAAAGATACCTAAGAGCATATAAAACGGAATAATACCTTTCGCTTCCGCCAGAAATAACCGCACTTACCTTTTTCAGGTTAAATCTGTCTGCAATGTTTTCCCTGACATAGTCCATGCTGTCAGCTCCAGTAACAATGATCACCTCGTCCACATTGCTTTTTTCGAAACTTTCCAGGCAATAGACAAGTACCGGCTTCCCATTTACTTCAATATACTGTTTTGGAATATCACCGCCCAGGCGTGTTCCCTTGCCTGCGGCCAGGACAATGGCAGCTGTTTTCATTTCTTACACCAGTTGAAGTCCCGGAATTGCATTCAGGTCCAGTCCGTCACGTTTGCCGTTTATGAATTCAAAATACCCCGCTGCGCCTATCATTGCCGCATTATCTGTACAAAGGATCGGAGGCGGACAATGAAAGCTGACACCCACACCGCTGCAGGCATCTTCAAGCGCATGTCTGATGGTCTGATTTGACGCTACTCCGCCGGCCATGGCAAAGCTCTTTACTCCGTATTCGCGGATAGCCATAAGTATTCTCTCCCTCATGGAGTCAATTACTGCTGCCTGGAATGAAGCCGCGATATCATTCGGATTGATCTCTTCGCCCTTCATTTTGGCTCCGTTAATGGTATTAAGCACGGCAGATTTTACGCCTGAAAAACTGAAATCATATGGGTGCTCGTCGATCTTTGCGCGCGGAAAGTCAAAGGCCTTTGGATTTCCCTCGTGAGCAGCCTTTTCAACCTTTGGTCCTCCCGGATATCCCAGACCTATGGCCCTGGCGATCTTGTCGTATGCCTCCCCGGCTGCGTCATCTCTGGTTCTTCCGATTATTTCATAATCGAGGTAACTTTTTACCATTACCAGGTGAGTGTGTCCTCCGGATGCCACAAGACACAAAAAAGGCGGTTCCAACTCAGGGTATGTAATATAGTTTGCGCTGACATGCCCCTTAATATGATGAACGCCCACCAACGGCTTATTTTTTGCAAATGCCAAAGCCTTTGCAAAGCTTACACCTACTAAAAGTGCTCCTACAAGGCCCGGTCCGTAGGTGACTGCAATGGCATCGATGCTATCTAAGGTTTCCCCTGCATCACTTAGTGCTTTTCCTACTACCTGATTTATCTTTTCAATATGTTTCCTGGAAGCGATTTCCGGAACTACACCGCCGTAGATTGTGTGAAGATCTATCTGAGAATAAATAACATTTGACAGAACTTCTCTTCCGTTTTTAACTACAGCCGCTGCCGTTTCATCGCAGGAGCTTTCTATTGCTAATATTTTTACATCTTTCATGGTTTTCACAACCTTTTAAATATATTTTCAGTCTTCTTCAAATTTAAGTTCAATGCTCTTCAGGTCCTTGCCCGGTTCCATGCGTTCAAAGATTTTCCGGACGTCATCCATATACTCAGCCGGTCTTACAAGCGACGGACTGTAATGTGTAAGCCACATCCTTGCAGGCTGTGCCTGAGCTCCCAGGGCTGCTGCCTCATAAAACGTCATGTGGCGTTTCTGCACCGCATCTTCCTGCTTGTCCCTATCACCATACATTCCCTCGCAGATAAAAAGGTCTGCGTCCTTTGCCATGTCTGCAATAATCTGAACCGGTCTGCTGTCTGTACAATATGTTACTTTAAGGCCTTTCCTTGGCGGACCCATTACCATATCAGGAGTATAAATTTTCCCATCCGCCTCGATTTCTTCACCTTTTTGAAGAATGCTCCAGCATTTCAGAGGTATTTCCAGGTTCTTTGCCTTCTGAGCATCAAATTTTCCGGCTCTGTCAATCACAATGCTGTAGCCATAACACGGAACTCTGTGAAGCACCTTAAACGCCTGAATGCTGTAATCGCTAAAATACAGTGTCTGCACAGGGTCTTCCAGTTCGATATAATTTATCTCAAACGGCAGTTCCGGTGCAATGACCCTTAAAGACTCCACTACCTTCCTGAGCCCCTTTGGTCCCACCATATTTAACGGCGCAGTTCTGTCCGAATTCCCCATGGTCAGAAGGAGTCCCGGCAGACCGCCTATGTGGTCACCATGGTAGTGGGTAAAAAGTATCAGGTCTATGGACTTGAAAGACCACCCTTTTTCTTTTATGGAAATCTGGGTTCCTTCTCCGCAGTCTATTAAAATATTTGAGCCGTTATATCTGGCCATCAGCGATGTCAGATGACGGCGCGGCAGCGGCATCATTCCGCCGCAGCCAAGTAAACATAAATCCAGCATTTATATTCCCTTATAATTTTTTCGTATATAAAAGCGCATCTTCCTTCGGTTTATCGTAAAAACCTTTCCTTAAGCCGTCCTGTACAAAGCCTTCGCTTTCATACAGATTTATGGCAGCTTCATTGCTTCTCCTGACTTCAAGATGCAGCAGTTCAACTTTTCTGTCCCTTGCCATATCATACGCAATATCAAGGATTTCCCTGGCGATACCCATCTCCCTGTAATCCTCGTCAACCGCAATGCTGACAAGATCCGATTCGTTAATAATGCACATGACAGCGCAGTATCCGACGACTTTACCTCCATTGGTATTGTCTTTGGCCACAATGAATATGGTATTTCCCTGGTCCATGTAGTGACCGATGCTGGCCTCTGACCATGGCTGCGAAAAGTACTTAAGTTCCATTTCGGCAATGTCAGGGATATCAGCGCAGCTCATTTCGTAATAACTGATCTCCATTTTATTTACCGGCCTGCTCTGCTCTCACACGCTCCGCCTGGCTTGGTCTCAGATACTCCGGAGCCTCATCTGCCGCGCTGACGGTCTTTCCTTCAAGTGCAAGACTATATCCCAGTATTCCCACGCTCGCTGCTCTTTGAAGTGCATTTACACCCTCAGCAAATTCATAAGGAAAATCTGCCTTTTCTTCTATGACTGCCCTGGAAGGCTCCAGCCCGTCTCCCAGGAATATTACCGCAGTCCCGTCATTTTCGGCATTAACTGTATCCATCAGTTCTTCGGCAGCCATTGCGCAACTCTTCATATGGGTAATAAGTTTCCCGTTTTCAAAGCTGTATACGCCGGTATATACCTGTCCTCTTCTTGCATCCATCAATGGAATAATGATCTTATCAGAGCCGTAGAAATTCATGGCCATGGCATCCAAAGTAGGCACATGTACCAAAGTTTTATCCAGCGCAAATCCCAATCCCTTGGCAGTGGCGCTCCCGATCCTGAGTCCCGTAAACGAGCCCGGACCCCCGGATACTGCGATCAGGTCCATGTCATCAGGCCTGCAGAGCGCTTCATTAAAGCATTCGTTTATAAGAGGCATCAGTGTTTCCGAATGTGTCACCTTAAAAGGTCCAAGTTTTTCCACTAATACGTTTTTATCTTCAAGGATTGCAGCCGATGCTACCGATCCTGAACTTTCAATTGCTAAAATCTTCATTTAACTTCAATCCTTCTATAGTCAAATCCTTTATCAAGATCTTTTGATATGGTTATGAATTTCGTGGTATCAGGCAAAATATCATCTATCATGCTGCCCCATTCGATCAGGCACACACCCTGTCCGAAGGCATATTCATCAAATCCTATCTCGTCCATCTCAGAAGAATCCGCAATCCTGTATACATCAAAATGGTAAAGCGGCAGCCTTCCCTCTTCGTAAACCTGGAGTATGGTAAATGTAGGTGAGCAGATTGCGGTTTTTATGCCAAGACCCTCAGCAAAACCAGCTGTAAAAACGGTCTTACCCACGCCCAGGTCTCCGTCAAGGCATATTACCGTTCCCGGATCAGCTTCACTTCCCATTTTAAATCCCAGATTCCATGTATCCTTTTCATTTTTTGATTCATAGGTCATGATATTTCTCCTACCGGCAGCTGTTTAAATGCGCAGCCGCTTAAAGCTAAGTAAAGCGCAGCCGGCGTATTAAACAGCAGCTGCGCTGATTTTTTCAAGGTTGCTTCCTATCTTACTTTTATGATGCTGATAACCTGCACTCCTGCCAGCTTTTCTGCCAGTTCTCCGGCCGAAATTTCTTTTGTGATGACAGCTTTTTCACCCGGTACTTCAGGAACAGTGATCTCACATTCAACAGGAACTGCAGATGCAATGTCAGTGCCTTCAGCCACGCGGATAAAATACTTATCCACAAGCTCATTTGTGTCAGCCACAACCAGTTTTTCTGCCGACATTTCAACAGGAATGTTTTCATGAAGATGTCTGCACTCCACAATGATATCGGAAACAACTGCTGATGCTGTAGGAAGTGAGCCTGCTCCTGCTCCATAGAACATGGTATCTCCCAGCATGTTGCCCTTAACCAGAATGGCATTCATTACACCGTCAACAGCGTAAAGCGGATTACTGTTATCAATCATGCAAGGAGCAACTTCTCCGTAGATCTTTCCATCTACATTTCTTGAGGTGGCAAAAAGCTTAATCTTCTTGCCCAATGCCTTTGCATAAGCAATATCCTCAGCAGTTATGGCAGTAATTCCCTTGCATGTCAGATCTTCAAAATCTACATACTTTCCTGTTGCCAAAGCTGTAAGTATGGCAATCTTCCTGCAGGCATCATGGCCTTCGATGTCGGCTGTAGGATCAGCCTCTGCATATCCCAGACTCTGAGCCTCCTTAAGTGTTGGCTCAAATGCGCTGCCTTCATCATACATCTTTGAAAGGATAAAGTTTGTAGTACCGTTCAGAATGCCTGTGATCTCAAGGATCTTATCTGCAGTGATACACTTTGTAAGAGGTCTGATGATCGGGATTCCGCCGCCAACACTGGCCTCGAACAGAAAATTGATATTCTTATCCTTGGCAATCTGAATCAGTTCCGGACCATATGCAGCAACAAGGGCCTTGTTGGAAGTTACAACGCTCTTTCCTGCTTCCAGCGATGCCTTAACAAATTTATATGCTGCACCGGTTCCGCCCATAACTTCAACCACGATATCAATTTCGTCATCATTCAGAATGTCATTGAAGTCATGTGTCAGTATTCCCTCAATAGGGCTGCCCGGAAATTCTCTCAGATCCAAAACAGATTTTACCTGTATGCTGTCACCGGCATTTTTAGCAACAATTTCCTGATTTTCGTTGATTACCTGGTACACGCCGCTTCCGATCACGCCGTATCCCAATATAGCTACATTTATCATTTCAATATACTCCCCTGATATTTCTTCTTATTCCCATATATTTTCTTAATTATCCTGAGTTCCATTATTTATGAATTTAAGATATTCATTCATGAACGCATTCAGGTCACCATCAAGTACCGCGCTGACATTTCCGGTCTCACATCCGGTTCTGTGGTCCTTAACCATGGTATATGGCTGCATTACATAAGACCTGATCTGATTACCCCATCCAATCTCAGTAACCTCACCTCTGATTTCCGCAAGGTTTTTTGCATTCTCTTCCTGCTTCAGGAGATACAGCCTGCTCTTCAGTTCCTGCATGGCCTTATCTTTATTCTTATGCTGGCTTCTCTCATTCTGGCACTGTACCACTATTCCGGTCGGAAGGTGAGTGATACGTATGGCAGATGATGTCTTGTTAATGTGCTGGCCGCCGGCTCCGGAGCTTCGATATGTATCGATCCTGATGTCTTCGTCAGCAATCTCAATATCCAGATCCTCCTCGATGTCAGGCATGACGTCGCATGATACAAACGATGTCTGACGCTTACCTGCCGCATTAAACGGAGAAATACGTACGAGCCTGTGTACACCTTTTTCAGACTTAAGATATCCATAAGCATGCTCGCCTGACACCTGGATCTTTACTGATTTAATTCCGGCCTCATCGCCCTCAAGATAATCCAGTACTTCAACTGTATATCCTTGTCTCTCTGCCCATCTTGTGTACATCCTGTAAAGAATGCCTGCCCAGTCACAGCTTTCCGTTCCGCCGGCTCCGGCATTGAGGGATAATATGGCATTCATGTTATCAAACTCGCCTGTCAGAAGCGTGGAAATCTTATATTCTTCAAAATCTTTCTTAAAGCTTTCAGCCTCTTCTTCGGCTTCGGCCGCAAGCTCCTCATCATTTTCTTCTTCAGCCATTTCGATGAGGGTCTGCAGATCCTCATACTGCCTTTGAAGTCCGTCAAAAACTTCTATGGTGCCTTTAAGACCCTTCAGTTCCTTCATCAGATTACCTGATGAGTCACCTTTCTCCCAGAATCCGGGAGAATTCATTTCCTCTTCTATTTCTTTAATACGATTTTCCTTAGCCTCACGGTTAAAGGATTTCTCCATTTCTCCAAGGGGCTGCGAGTACTGACCCAGTTCGTACTTAAGCTGGTCAAGCAGTACCACGTTAATCACCTCTTTCTATCTTTCAATTTCCGGCATTTTCTGCCGCAGCTTTTGCTGTCTTTATAACGCAACTTGCACTAAGACCTTTTCCGGCCCTAGTGCATTTGCCTTAATCTCTTTCTTAAGCTTTACGTCCGCAGCACTGTTTGTACTTCTTGCCGCTTCCGCATGGACATGGGTCATTCGGATAAACCTTTTCCTCTGTCCTCTTTACCGGTCCCTTTACAGTCTCATCCCTGTTGGTTGACATCGGCTTGGCAACTTCTTTTCTTTCGATAGGCTGGTTAACCTGAACCTTGATGTTCAGCATTACTCTGGCAGTATCCTGACGGATGCCTGCGATCATGCCGTCGAACATCTCATATCCTTCCATCTTGTACTCCACAAGAGGATCCTTCTGACCATATGCCGCAAGTCCTACGCCCTGACGGAGCTGATCCATGTCATCGATATGATCCATCCAGTGACGGTCGATAACTCTCAGCAGCACACTTCTTTCTATCTCACGGAAATCGGCCAGCGCACCGATTGTCTGCTCCTGGCTTTCGTATTTTTCATTTGCGATTTCCTTGAGAATGTCTTTCAGCTGCTTCTTATCAGCCGCATCCTTTTCCTTCTGTCCAAGGACTTCCTGACCTACCGGAACAATAGGCAGATAAGCTTCATTCAGCGCCAGCATATCCCAGTCAGACTTTGCTATTCCTTCAGGAATGGCCCTGTCTACAATGCTTGAAACACTCTCGTTCATCATCTCAATGATGGATGTTCTCATGGACTCGCCATTCAGTACTCTTGCTCTTTCTGCGTAAATTATCTCACGCTGCTCGTTCATTACCTCGTCGTACTCCAGCAGGTTCTTTCTTATACCGAAGTTATTTGTCTCGATCTTCTTCTGTGCTTTTTCAATGGCGTCCGAAAGAAGCTTATGCTGGATCTCCTGTCCGTCTTCAATTCCAAGGGTATTGAAGATATTCATCAGTCTTTCCGATCCAAACAGTCTCATCAGGTCGTCTTCCAGTGAAATATAGAACTTGGACTCACCCGGATCTCCCTGACGTCCCGAACGACCACGGAGCTGATTATCGATACGGCGTGAATCATGACGCTCTGTACCGATTATCTTAAGTCCGCCTGCAGCCCTTGACTCATCATCAAGTTTAATATCTGTACCACGTCCTGCCATGTTTGTAGCTATGGTAACTGCGCCGTGAACTCCGGCCTCAGCAACAATCTGTGCCTCCATCTCATGGAACTTGGCATTCAGTACATTGTGTTTGATCCCCTTCTTTCTCAGCATGGAAGAAAGCAGTTCAGATGTCTCGATCGTTATGGTACCTACCAGTACAGGCTGACCCTTCTCATGGGCTTCAACGATAGCATTTATTACTGCGTTATATTTTTCTTTCTTTGTTTTATAAACTGCGTCGTTATAGTCCTTTCTTGCAACAGGGAGGTTTGTAGGCACCTCTACAACATCCATGTTATAGATATTCTGGAATTCTCCCTCTTCTGTCTTGGCTGTACCGGTCATTCCCGCCTTCTTCTTATATTTGTTGAAGAAGTTCTGGAATGTTATGGTGGCAAGTGTCTTGCTCTCACGTTTAACCGCTACGTGCTCTTTAGCCTCGATGGCCTGATGAAGTCCGTCAGAGTAACGTCTGCCCGGCATTATACGTCCGGTAAATTCATCAACAATAAGGATTTCATTATCCTTTACAACGTACTGCTGATCTCTGTGCATCAGTGAGTGTGCCCTCAGAGCCAGGATTATATTATGCTGGATCTCAAGATTTTCCGGATCTGCCAGGTTGGAGATCTTGAAGAACTGCTCAACCTTTGTAACGCCTTCGGCTGTCAGGTTTACGGTCTTTTCCTTTTCGTTTACAACATAGTCGCCGGTTTCTTCAACCTTCTCACCCATCATCATGTCCATCTTGGACACTTCTGTAGCCTCACCCCTTGTCAGCTGCTTGGCAAGGATGTCACACAGCTCATAAAGTTTTGTAGACTTTGCAGACTGTCCGCTGATAATAAGAGGAGTTCTTGCCTCGTCAATAAGGACCGAATCCACCTCATCCACGATGGCAAATTCAAGGCCTCTCTGTACCTGCTTTTCCTTCTGTACAACCATGTTGTCACGCAGGTAATCGAAACCAAGTTCGTTATTTGTAATATATGTAATGTCACAGTTGTAAGCCGCCTGGCGTTCTTCAGTTTCCATGCCGCCGAGTACAACTCCGACGCTGAGTCCGAGATATCTGTGTACCTGTCCCATCCACTCGGCGTCTCGTTTTGCCAGGTAGTCATTGACAGTTACAATGTGTACACCCTTTCCTGTCAGGGCATTAAGGTATGCCGGCAGAAGACATGTCTGTGTCTTACCTTCACCGGTCTTCATCTCAGCGATCCTTCCCTGATGAAGAATAATACCGCCCATCAGCTGAACTCTGTAATGTTCTGTGCCAAGCACTCTTTTAGTCGCCTCACGGACCATTGCATAAGCTTCTACCAAAATCGAATCAAGACTGGTGCCATTTGCAACCATTTCCTTAAACTCAGCCGTACGTGCCTGCATCTGTTCCTGGCTCTTTTCTGCCATTTCTCCCCTAAGAGCATCAATTTTGTCAACAAGCGGTGTAATTTTCTTAATTTCTCTTACGGAACTGTTTCCAAAGATATCTTTTAAACCCATCAGGTAAAATCTCCTTCAATTATTCGGCGCCGTATATAGAATACGGCGCCGCGTAAATACTATCTGTGTAATAATACACTAAATTTCCAAAAATTAATACTCCGGTTCAATAATTCCGTAAGTATTATTTTTTCTCTTGTAAACCACATTGACCTCATCAGTCTCAGAATTGGTAAATACAAAGAAATTATGGTTCAGAAGTTCCATCTGCATGCAGGCCTCTTCCGGATCCATTGGCTTAAACTGGAAATGTTTAACCTTAACGATCTGGATCTCGCTCTCATCCTCATCAGGCTCGGCTTCAATGTAGCTATCGGTGAAATGTGCGCCGCTCTGATATCTGTCGATGATCTTCTGTCGATGCTTCTTCAGCTGGCTCTCGATAACCTCCTCAACAAGATCGATTGATACATACATGTCTGAGCTTTCCTGCTCTCCGCGGATGATACCGCCCTTAACCGGGATGGTAACCTCTACCTTCTGTCTGTTCTTTTCAACGCTGAGTGTTACGATTGCCTCCACGTCTTTTGAAAAGAACCTGTCAAGCTTGTTAAGTTTTTCAGCTACAGCGGTCTTAAGGCTCTCAGTTACTTCGACATTTTTCCCTGAAATTGTATATTTCATAAACGTCACCCCTTTCGCTTTTTAGGTGCCTTTATTCTACCATAACAACCGTTTTATTTAAAGAGAAATATATATCCTGGCCCAACACTTTACACAATTTTCACATTATGCATTCAAAATCAATTTTTCTGCATAATTTTTAGCATCGAAGTTACAAACATTTAAAAGTGGATAATGTGGATAACTTTTCATATTTATCTTTTTTATTATATTTCAGCCATTTATTGATGTGGATAACTTTAGTTTGTATCAACATTAACAAATGCATAAAACTCCATTTTTTCATTATGTCGTTTTTACCAGCTTTGTTACTATTTACCAAAATTTACAAATTACCGGAGGCACCAAAAGAGTGCGCTCCGGAATTGTCCGATGTTCGCCGGATGTGGATGCACGCATCCCCGCCCGGCTCATCGCACGCTCAAAAAAGAGGAAATCGGTTTCCCGATTTCCTCTTTGGAGTGTCATTGTGAGATTTTTGTTATCCGATAATCCTTCTTACATCAAGGATTGTTGAGTAGTACATGCTGTCGATTGTTACTACTGTTCCCGGATATGGCGAGTGAACCTTGAGTCCGTCGCCTACGTACATTGCCACATGTCCGGAGTAAACAATGATATCACCAGGAAGGATTTCTGATACAGGCACAGAATATCCCTGACATGACTGAACCTCTGAATCAGCTGACAGGCTATATCCAAATGTTGCGTAAACAGCTGATGTAAATCCAGAGCAGTCAGCTCCATAAACCAGTGACTGTGAACCCCATACATATGGAAGCCATCCTGCGAATGAACAAGCATAATCAACAATTTCCTGTCTCAGTGAAGCATACGGATCTGAATTATCTACATATTCTTCTTCCTGCTCATCTTCCACATATTCATCTTCTGCCGGCTCTTCATAATTTGGAACTGTTATATCTGCTTCCGGAGTGATCTCAGCATCATTTGTATAGTAAACAAAATCCGAACTTACATATCCATAACCAAATCCGTCTACATAGATATATGTCCATCCATCCTCTACACTGATAAGTTCATGTGCAGAACCTGTAGGCAGAACACAAATTATATCCCCATCCGGTTCGGCACGGAAGTTTATCTGATCTGTAGTTACTGCATAACTGTATTCCTGCTCATCATCTGCTGCACCGTCATCGCCGGCTGCGGCTGCACCTTCTGATGCGGCTCTGATCTCGGCCTCAGATGAAATCTCTGCATCATCTGTATAGTACACATAATCAGCGCTTACATATCCGTAGCCGAATCCGTCTACATAGATATATGCCCATCCATCCTCAACATCGATAAGTTCATGTGCAGAACCCGCATAAAGAACATATATCACATCTCCATCCGGGGCATCGCGAAAGTTTACCTGATCTGTAGTTACTGCATACGCATAATCAACAGAAGCTAAGCTTGCCGTGTACTCTTCTTCGTACTCTTCTTCAGAATCCTCGGTCTCATAGTCATTTGAGTCATACTCTTCTTCGTACTCTTCTTCAGCGTCCTCATCAACTACAGCCTCAGCTTCATCGTCTGCATCAGCCTCGAAAACTTCGTCGTTTTCTTCCTCAACGGCAGTCTCTGTAGCTGCCTCTGTCTCAATCTCTTCCGGCTGGACCGAAATAGTCTTTGCAACAGTTTCAGCCTCAGTGGTTTCAGGCACCTGTGCTGTTTCAATCTCTGCTGCAGCCTGCTTGTCCGCAGCTTCCTTATCCGACTGTCTGCTGCTCGCAACTGCCGAGAATACCAGCATAAAAGATACACCAAGTATCAAAACAAATGATATAATGGCGAACAGTGCCGGATTTTTAATTCTCATTCTTCTGTTCATAAAATTCTCCTAACTTGTTAACATTTCCTGCAAATTATTACAGAATTGTTACGAATCTGTTGATAATATATCACTCATATATTTCTAAGTCAACCCCTAAAAACACTTTTCACAATCAATCCACATTCGTTTCCTGTTTTCTTAAACGTAATAAAAATGCTTCTCTTCACCGCCCCCTGCCGCCAATTTCTTCCTTAAAATGTAAACAAAATATATATATCCTGATTTCTTGACTTTTAGGGGGTCTTATGATAGGTTAGTCAAGTTAGTGTAATAACACAATTTAACGTGCTTTAATATATTTAAGGAGAAAAATAATGCCTGTAACAGATTTACTGGAAAGAAATCACAAGTTATATGGGGATGAAGTTGCTCTTGTTGAGCTCAACCCTTCAATGACAGATAACAGACGCAAGACATGGAAGGAATTTGACCTTGTTCAGCAGACTTCCTCCACTCCATACAGAAGAGAAATCACCTGGAGCATTTTCGACGAGAAAGCAAACCGTGTTGCCAATATGCTTCTCAGCCGTGGCATCAAAAAAGGCGACCGTGTTGCCATTTTGATGTTTAACTGTCTGGAATGGCTTCCAATATATTTCGGAATCTTAAAGACAGGCGCCATTGCCGTTCCGTTTAACTTCCGTTTCGATGCAGACGAGATCAAATACTGTGCCGACCTTGCAGAGGTCCACATTATTTTCTTCGGACCGGAATTTATCGGCAGAATAGAATCCATAGAAGAGACCCTTAGTCAGGGACGCCTTCTTATTTATGTAGGAGATGGCTGCCCTACTTTTGCCGAAAGCTACATGGAACTCGTGGCAGATTGCTCAAGCCAGCCACCGCTTATCAGACTTGAAGAGGATGACGATGCCGCCATCTACTTTTCATCAGGTACCACCGGATTTCCAAAGGCCATCCTTCATAATCACGAAAGCCTTTCACAGGCTGCCCAGATGGAAATGAAGCATCACCAGACAGATAGAAATGATGTATTCCTCTGCATTCCGCCTTTATATCATACCGGCGCCAAGTTTCATTGGATGGGAAGTCTTTGTGCAGGCTCAAAAGCGGTTCTTCTTAAAGGAACAACTCCTGAGATTATTCTTGATGCTGTATCAAAGGAACAGTGCACCATTGTCTGGCTCCTTGTTCCATGGGCCCAGGACATTCTGGCTGCCCTCGACAGGGGAGATGTTAAACTGGAAGATTACAAGCTGGACCAGTGGCGACTGATGCATATCGGAGCACAGCCTGTACCTCCTTCTCTCATAAAGCACTGGAAGGAATACTTCCCTAATCATATGTACGACACCAATTACGGACTTTCAGAGTCTACCGGCCCGGGATGTGTCCATCTTGGAATGGAGAACATCCATAAAGTAGGTGCCATTGGTGTTCCCGGATACCGCTGGGAGTGCAAGATCATTGACGAAGACGGTAATGAAGTTAAACAGGGCGAGGTCGGTGAGCTTTGCGTTAAAGGACCGGGTGTCATGACCTGTTACTACAATGACCCTGCTGCAACAGCAAAAACTATCGTTGACGGTTGGCTTCTTACCGGAGACATGGCAATGCAGGACGAAGACGGATTCTACTTCCTTGTAGACAGGAAGAAAGATGTCATCGTCAGCGGCGGTGAAAATATCTACCCTGTACAGATTGAAAACTTCCTAAGCGCATATAATAAGATAATGGACGTTGCCGTCATCGGTCTTCCGGATGCCCGTCTTGGTGAAATAACCGGTGCCATCATTCAGGTTAAACAGGGCATGGAATGTACTGAAGAGGAAATCGAAGAATTCTGCAAGGATCTTCCCCGCTACAAGAGGCCTAAGAAGATCATCTTCGCAGATGTAATAAGGAATGCTACCGGCAAGATTGATAAGCCTGCGCTCCGTAAGAAGTACGGAGCTGACCAGCTGGTAGCCCAGCAGAACAAAGGCTGACGGATGCCGGCCGGTACAGATGAATCTGACCTGAGCAAAAAACGCTCGAAAGTGCTAAGCTCAATACGAATATTAAAAAACAAGCCCCTCCCTGTGGAACTCGGGCACTTGCCTTGAAACGCTCGTTGATGCAAGTGCCCTCAGACAGTCCTCGGGAGGGGCTATTCATATTCTATTTCGCTAAGAACTTTCGGCTGATTGTTTTATCGCTCAGATCAGATTCATCTGTACCGGCCGGTGAGCGTCAGCCTCTTCCCAGCTCGAAAGCCTTCAGGTTCAGCTCCGTAAATTTAGGCGGCACGCATTCACGGATGGCCTGCTGCCATTTCTCTACAGGAATGTCAAAGTACTTTGAAAGGCGTCCCATCAGTACAATGTTAACAGCCTTTGATGAGCCGGCCTTTTCAGCCAGTGCCAGGCAGTCCATGGCATCAACTTTTACTCCCAGATTTTCCATTTTCTCTACCAGATTTTCAGGATAAGCTGCAGCACCTGTTATTACAGGCATTGGGTCTACTTCCTGGGTATTCACCACAATTCTTCCGCCCTTTTTTATGTATCCAATATAACGGGCAGCTTCCAGTTTTTCAAAAGATACGATAAAATCAGCCTCACAGGTATCAATAACCGGAGAATAAACTTTTTCACCAAATCTTACATAGGTTACAACGCTTCCGCCTCTCTGACTCATTCCGTGCACTTCAGAAACCTTAACATCATACCCCTCATTAAGAAGCAATTTTCCAAGAAGTTTGCTGGCAAGCAGTGTTCCCTGGCCGCCAACTCCGACGATCATAATATTTGTTGTCATGATTTACACCTCCTGTGGTTCAAGTGCATTAAAATGGCACATCTGCGAACATACTCCACACCCGACGCAAAGTGTATTGTCGATCACTGCCTTCTTTTCCTTGACACTTATGGCCGGACAGCCTATCTTCATGCACATTTTACAGCCTTTGCAATTGTCTGTATTGACCCTGATAGGGGGCTTATGGACGGTACCCTTGATCATGACGCACGGACGACGGCTGATAATGATTGAAGGCGCCTCTGCTTCCAGTTCTTCCTTCAGCACTTTTTCAAATCCTTCCAGATCATAAGGATCCGCAACCGTAACTCTTTCAAATCCCAGTGCACGGCACAATGCCTCAAGATCTACTTTTCCTGCAGGCTCGCCGCGGAGGTTCTTTCCTGTGGTTGGATTCTGCTGATGTCCGGTCATCCCCGTGATGGAATTATCCAGTATTATAATTGTCGAATTGCTCATGTTATAGGCAATGTCGCAGATTCCGGTCATGCCTGAATGCATGAATGTTGAGTCTCCGATAACACCGACACTGTGCCTTTCGCCTTCTCTTCCCATTACTTTATTGAAACCATGAAGACCGGAACATGATGCTCCCATGCATACATTAAGGTCCATGGAATTAAGCGGTGCTACTGCACCTAATGTATAGCAGCCGATATCACCATAAACCATGCAGTTATTTTTCTTCTGAGTATAGAATACTCCCCTGTGAGGACAGCCTGCACACATCACAGGCGGACGCGGCGGAATTTCATCTTCGATGTAAAGAGGCTCCTCTGTATCCAGGTTCATGCATTTTCTGACGAGGTTCTGGGAGAACTCTCCACAGATTGGGAATGTATCCTTGCCCTCTACCTTGATTCCCAGTATCTTACAGTGGTTTTCAATGATCGGGTCCAGTTCTTCAATAACCACAACCCTGTCAACCTTTGAAGCAAAGTCTTTTATCAGCTTTTCAGGCATCGGATAAGTCAGACCAAGTTTCAGTACACTTGCCTTGTCTCCAAAAACTTCTTTTGCGTAATTGTACGATGTGCTGGCGGTGATTATTCCAATGGATGTATCACCCCATTCAATCCTGTTAAGATCTGTGGTCTCAGCAAACTCTGTGAGGTCCTTGGTTCTCTGTTCAACACGCACATGGGCATCCCTTGAATTCTTGGTCATCATTACCTTTGTAGGATCCTTTACATAAGGAACCTGCGGCGGGAGTACTCTTTCCTCAGTATTTACCACGCTCTGTGAATGGGCAACTCTGGTACACATTTTAATAAACACCGGAGTATTAAACTTTTCTGACAGCTCATAAGCCCGATGTACAAATACTCTTGCCTCTTCTGAATCTGAAGGCTCCAGCATCGGCACCTTCGCTGCCTGTGCATAGTGACGGGAATCCTGTTCATTTTGGGAAGAATGCATTCCCGGATCGTCTGCCACGAACACGATAAGTCCCGCGTTCAGCCCCTGATAAGATATGGTGAATAATGGGTCTGCTGCCACATTAAGTCCCACATGTTTCATTGCACATGCCGCCCTTCGTCCGCCGAGGCTGGCACCATGAGCCACCTCAAGCGCCACCTTTTCGTTCGGAGCCCATTCGCAATAGATTTCTTCATACTCTGCTGCCTCTTCAGTAATCTCAGTACTAGGAGTTCCCGGATAACTTGAAACCAGAGAGCATCCTGCTTCATAAAGACCCCTTGCAAGGGCTTTATTTCCAAGCATAAGTTCTTTCATTTAACCACCTTCGTTTATCTAATGTTTATTTTGCCTTATCCGAGCTGCAGATATCAGTTTGCCTAAAAATCCGCACCACCAAAAGTCATTTTATCACCATTTACCGCTTTCCGCACCCCATAAAAATCCCGTTTTCATGAAAGCAGTGCCTTTATGTATTTAACATCATATGTTGAATTCGTCACCAGATCCGCACCATCTGAAACCGCAGATGTCAGCGAATCTATTTTATCGTTGGTATTCAGGCACAGAAGCAACCCTGCATCATGAACCATCTCCGGCATCCACGTCCTATATGTCTGAGTGGATACACATACACACCAGATTTTTTTCTCTTTCGACAGGTTAACTGCGTCTGTAAATTCTTTTTCCAGAAGCTCCTCATCGTTTCCGTATTGAGACTTGTATATCATGAAGTACATTATCCTGATATTAAGCAGTTTACTCCGTGCAATGTCAATGTCTTCAGCTTTCTCGAGCCTCAATATGAAATCATTCGTTTTAAGCCCATTTGCAGCAATCTGATCTCTCAGCTGGCTGCAAATGTTTCTAAGGTGCTTCTCGTCCGGCCTTCCCAGCCCAATTACAACATCAGGTTTTTTCCCTTCCCGTTTTTTTGTTTTTTTTAAGGTTTCATCCCCATACTCCTGATGTGCTTGCAAAAACAGATTTGCAGGTGCCGATAGCTTTGATGCGAACATATCAAACGTCATTGTCTTAAAACGCTTATAGTACTTCAGATTCAAAAACTCCTCTGCCGATATGGGAGACGTTGTTTTTTTAAGTTCCTTATAGTTGTAGCCCAATACCTTGTATGTTTCCTTGCACCAGCGGTTAACACATACCAGACTGTCGTCCAATGTCAGTCTGACATCTACCTGAACATTTCTATAACCTCCCGCTGCCGCAGAGCAAAGTGCCTCTAATGAGTCAGTTCCCGGATACCTTGTCCTCAGTGCAGCTAAATGTTCTGCCAACAGCGCTTTTTCAACCTTCACGACTGCTTCAGGTGTCAAAGCCTTATGCCACTGCGTCTTTCTTCCAAACACCCATTGTTTCAGAAAAGCCTTTAACGGAATGTAGATTTCCTTCTGCATTTTGGAATTTGGCCCGCATTTGCTCTTCAGTGCTTCCTCAAGCAGGCTTACAGCCAGCTCAGGGCTTATACTGTCAACATCAATAAATCTTTCCGGATATCCTATCTTGTGTGACCAGAATCTGATATTCTGATTCCATACAAATCCTATGCTTGGTATTGACAGGGCGTACGAAATAATGTTTGAATGCATGCGCCCTGCAATGACCCCCCTGAACTGTGAGATCATTTTCACCAGTTCCACTCCGTCCGCAGGTATCGGCAATTTGCTGCCGTGGCCCACATATTCAAGAACCTCTTCAGCAAATTTTTCATCTGCCACATCACCATTCGTAAAACAAACCCATGGAATATTTTTCCTATCAAGGATTTCAATGACGGTTTTCCAGAAATCAAGCTGAAACTCTTTTGTTATCTCCGGATGGCCGTAATCCATATATAGCTTGTGCCTTGTTATGCCAAGTCCTATTACTTGATTTTCTTCCGGCTTAAACTTTTTAGGCAGCTGCCGTGCGTAAGTCTTGGCTGACCAAATGGCCACATCTGTCACCGGAACCACCTTTACATGATTTTCCGGATTCAGATAATCTCTTTTCATTGTTTCGATGTCGTCTCTGACAGCAATTCCCTTAACGCACGGAAGGTTGACTGCAGCCCTCATTCTCCTGCTTTTTTCATCATCTTCGTAAAATTTTTCCACACCGATGTTGCTGATGTATACAGGTATATTATTCTGGTCGGCAGTTTCAATGACTTCCGGGATATACTCATAAAACATCTCATTTGTTATTTTCAGTATTCCACCTGCAAAAATAACAGCGTCGACATATTTTATCTGTCCCACGTCCCGGGAAGCGATGTTGTAATTAAAAATTTTTACATTTCTGTATCCTGAAATTTTTCTGATCAAATATGTATGGTTGTCAGCGATAACATTGTCGCCGAGATTTGAATTTGCGGTCTGAACCAATAGTATCTTTATATTTTTCATCACGCTCTCCTATTGCTCTGAATGCCCAACGTACTCTTTGATTAGATAATATCACACGATACATCAAAAATGTAAAACATATGAATGCTTACATTATCAAAAGGACCCTGGGTGTTCATCAATATGCCCCCTGGGTCCTATACTTTATCTAATCCTATTCATTTCAAATTTGGGATTATTTATTCGATTACCTGCAATCATTTCTCAGCAATACATCAGTCTTAGCAACGGTCAAATAAATCTTGACCATTACATTTAATCCTATATAATTATCAACATAATATTTTCAAGCAAACAGGAGGATAAAAACATGGCATTAATAGGTGGAGTTTTCTCAATACTCATAGAGGTTATCATCGGAATATTCGGAGCCAACTTTCTTGCTGCACTGATCATAGCTATCGTGATGACCGTAAAGAAGCATAAAGTTCCAATGATCATTTTGTACATCGTCGCTGGTATTTCACTTGCAATCGGAATAGTACTTCTGATAATGTTTAAATCTGCATTATAATGATGGCAGGGCATCCGCTTTCCTAAAGCAGTTGCCCTGTTTTTTTGACATTATAGCTTTTGTCAGTTAAACATCATTGTTCTTTCTCTGTTTCCTTTTATCTGTAAGATTACAAAGAACTATGTTGACTTTCTTAGTGTTGACCTTGACTTTTTTCAGTTATATAATTTGCTTAGAAAAATTGAAAGGTAGGGTGTATGTCATGAAGGCGCTGAAAAAACTGCTTGTTTATTTTATCAGCATATCAATAGTTCTTTCATCTGTATTCTGTATGAATCTGACTCAGGTAAAGGCCGCTTCAACGCCCTACTCTGCCAACGGCAGACTTTCTGTTTCCGGAGGTCAGATTGTAAACAGTTCCGGCAAAACCTTCACTATTAAGGGTGTATCAACACATGGAATTGCATGGTATCCGGACTACATCAGTGAAGCTTCCTTTAAGACGCTCCGGGATTCTTATGGCGTAAATACCATTCGTTTGGCCATGTATACTTCCGAGTACGGCGGATACTGCAGCGGAGGAGATCAATCCAAACTCAAATCCCTGATAAACAAAGGCGTCAAGTATGCAACAAAACTTGGCATGTATGTCATCATCGACTGGCATATTTTAACTGACGGAAATCCACTGACCTACAAGAGTCAGGCCCTGAGTTTCTTTAAATGGGCCGCTCAAAAATATGCTTCATACGGCAATGTTCTCTATGAGATCTGCAATGAACCTAACGGAAGCGGCGGTACATGGAAAAACATAAAAAGCTATGCCAAGTCTGTCATTAAAACCATAAGAACATATGATAAAAAGGCCATTATCATTGTCGGCACCCCAACCTGGTCACAAGATGTTGACACTGTCGCTGCTGACAGGATAACGGGATACAGCAATATCGCTTATTCATTTCATTTTTATGCCGCAACACACACGGATTCTTACAGAGCCAAACTCGAATCTGCTTTAAAGCAGAAACTTCCGGTGATCGTAACAGAATTCGGAATCAGTGATGCCAGCGGAAACGGCACAGTCAATACATCAGAGGGAAATAAATGGATCAAACTGCTTAATAAGTACGGTATAGGCAGAGTGATGTGGAATCTTTCAAACAAAAATGAAAGCTGCGCTCTCGTCAAAAGTTCATGCACAAAAACGAGCGGATGGACCACCTCGGACCTTACTGCTTCCGGCAAGTGGCTGCTGAAAACATACACTGGTACCCAGACTGCCGCGGCGTCAACTACAACAACGTCGCAGCAAACTACTACGACATCATCTTCGTCTGCGACGAGTTCCACAAGTTCCTCATCAAGCAAGACAAGTGCCTCGTCAAGCGGTACCGTCAAACTTAAAGCCGTGATTAAACTGGTTTCCTCATGGCAGTCAGGAGACAGCTATTACAAACATTATACTGTCACTGTCAAAAATACGGGCAGCACGACATCTTCCGCATGGAAGGTCAAAATCGCGCTTAGCAAAAGCTACAGCTTTAACAGCAACTGGAGTGCTACCTTCTCAAAGAGTGGAAAGACAGTTATTGCCAAATCGCTTGACTGGAACAAGGTGCTGAAAAAAGGCGAAAGCACGGAATTCGGCTTTATAGTCAAGAGCAGCAGCAAAGAAAGCGTTAACTCAATCACAATAACCGCAAAGTAAATCTTAAATTGTTCATTTCATAATAACAAGAAACTTAAAAAGGCAGGCTGCGACCTGCCTTTTTAAATTCACTATAATACTTAAAAGCATCTTAGCTTTAAGCTTTTTTCGCGCCGCGCAGCATGAAGATCATCTCCGCTCCGTTCCACAACAGGGAAACAATTGCAAGAATCAATGCTATCCATGCCAACGTGCGTGCGTGGGAATCTTTGGTGTCCAGATCCAGCGTTCCATTGGCGTTTGTCTGTGATGTCACCGTGCCGGTGCGGATCACCTTTCCATCCTTAAGCTCCACGATCAATTCGTTTTCTTCATTCAGATAAATGTTTGCACCATCAGCGCCATCTTTTCCATCGACACCATCTTTGCCATCTGCGCCGTCCTGTCCAGCCGCTCCTGTAGCTCCCGTGGCACCTGTGGCTCCCGTGGCTCCGGTTGCTCCCGTGGATCCCGATCCGCCCGTAGCGTCCGAGCCGACGTATGCGGACGTGGCAGCGGAAGAAGAAGTGGGGGGGGGGGCGGGGGGGGGGGGGGGGGGGGGGGGGGGGGGGG